>JAABUO010000077.1_pt1 | contig 276966 bp, 221 predicted proteins | sample 5559291 | NCBI WGS metagenome assembly JAABUO01 (sample SAMN10711878, study PRJNA513372) | rock metagenome | isolation source: Antarctica rocks | place: Antarctica: Victoria Land, Finger Mt sud
CAGACCAGCTTCACTTCAGAAAGGCTCGGTAGCAGCGTCCCCTGGATCATCAAGAGCCTCCACAGCTACCTCCTTCTTACCCGGACCCAGCCGCGCTGGAAAGAATCACCAAATGTACGGAAGAACGCAAACCATCAGGCAATTTTGCTCGAACAGGCAATTTGCTCCAAGAAAGACCGTTACTGGTGATTTAAACAGTGGGAGCTAAGGTAGGAAGGGCGCAGACGGTGAGGTCTGCGCCCTTCTTCGCGTTGCGGATGTGGCTGTCTTAGTTAGCGCCGGCTGGTTTGGGGTTATGTCGGTCGAACTTGGCGACTTGGACCTTTTTGGCGAGGCCGACCTGCTCGAGAAGCCAGATGCCGTAGTAGTTGACGTCGAACTCGTACCAGGCGAGGCCATGGCGCGCCGAGACGGGGTGGGCGTGGTGATTGTTGTGCCAGCCTTCACCGCCGGTGAGAAGGGCGACCCACCAGTTATTGCGGGAGTCGTCTTTGGTTTCAAAGCGCCGGTTGCCCCAGAGGTGGGTGGCGGAGTTGACAAGCCAGGTGGCATGGAGGCCGAGGGTGGTACGAAGGAAGGTTCCCCACAGGACCATGCCGAGGGCACCGATGGCGCGGTGGCCGGGGGAGAGAGCGGCACCGAGCGCGACCTGGAGGAGGCCGCTGATCACGAGCGGGAGATAGTGGTACTTCGAGAGCCAGACGTGGACCTTATCGCGGGTGAGATCGGGGGCGTAGCGACCGAGGAGAGCGGTCTCGGAGTGGAGGGCGCGACCGGAGAGGATCCAGCCGGCGTGGGCCCACCAGGTGCCATCGTGCGGGGTGTGCGGATCGCCTGCATGATCGGAGTTTTGATGATGAACGCGGTGGGTGGCGACCCAGAAGATGGGACCGCCCTCAAGCGCGAGGCAGCCGCAGGCGGTCACGAAGTACTCGACCCACTTGGGGGTGCGGTACCCGCGATGGGTCAGAAGGCGATGGTAGGCCATGCCGATGCCGACGTTGATGGAGAGGAAGTACATGATGGCGAAGCAGGCCAGGTTCTTCCAGGAGAAGAAGAAGAGGGCGGCGATGGCGCCGACGTGGAAGGCACCCATGGCGATGGAGGTGATCCAGTTGATGCGGCTCTGCTGGTGCTCGCGGCCCATGCGGAGATCCTGCTTGATCTTGCGGGCGGTCTCCTGGGCGACGGCGAGCTTGGAGCCGGGAGCGGCGACTCCATGGAGGTGGTCGGAGGCGGCTGCCGAATCGAAGGGTGTTTCGACTTGCGGAGAAGTGAGAACCGATGGGGTCATGGGGCTGAAATCCGTCCTTTTTCCTGCTGTTAATGACGCTAGCAGCGATGGGAGGAAGCGGGTGTAAGACTTTTGTAATGCTACCCGGGTGGGTGACGACGTATTGTCATCGCATGCGTGTGATGAAGCTGGCGATGACGGTAGCGGTGGGTGTCTGGGCGGGGTTTGGGGCGGTGTGGGGGATGGGGCAGGAGGGGCCGGCACCGCAGGTCGGCGTGATGGATCTGCCGACGAGCAAGCAGCTTCGATCAGGCGTGCCGGGAATGCCGCAGCGGCTGAATAGTCTGCCGGTCTCGATGGCGGTGAGCCCGGATGGCCGGTGGGTGGTGACGGTCAATGCGGGGTACGGAACGTATGAGTCGGAGTATGCGCAGTCGCTTTCGGTCGTGAACGCGGCGACGGGGACCGTGGTGGATTCTCCGGATCTGCGGACGGTGGTGAATGCAGGGCAGACGCTTTACTCGGGGCTGGCGTTCAGCGTGGACGGGAAGCATCTGTATGGGGCGATTGCGTCGTTGAAGGATCCGGAGGGGAAGAAGAAGGGCGATACGGGGTCGGGTGTGGTGGTGTATGGGTTTAGCGACGGCATGTTGACGCGGGAGCGAGTCTTGCAGATTCCGCTGCAGCAGCTGGCGGGTGGGCGGCGGACGAAGCTGATCGGCGAGGTGGATGGGGATAAGGGCGTGCCGTATCCGGCGGGGATTGCGCTGGTGCCGGCGAGCGCTGCTGCGGGCGAGCGGCTGCTGGTGTCGGACAATCTGTCGGATGATGCGTTGTTGATGGATGCGGGGACGGGCAAGATTGTAACCAGATTTGATCTGTCGGAGACGGATGCGGTGCCGGGAACGTATCCGGTGGCGGTGGCGGTGGCGCACGATGGGCGGCGGGGATACGTGACGCTGTGGAATGCGAGCGCGGTGGTGGAGCTGGACCTGGCGAAGGGCGTGGTGGGGCGGAAGCTGCCGCTACTGAAGCCGACAGGGGCGACGGTCGCAGGGACGCATCCGTGTGCGCTCGAGATGTCGCCGGATGGACGGACGATGTACGTGGCGTTATCGAACCGGGATGCGGTGGCGGCGGTGGATGTGAGTGCGGGGAAGGGTGGGGCGGCGGCGTTTCGGGTGAAAGGGTACTTCGACACGCGGCTGCCGGGACAGAGCTACTTTGGAGCGGAGCCGGTGGGGTTGGCGGCTGCGGGGGACAGGCTGTATGTCGCAAATATGGCGAGCGATGCAGTCGCCGTTATGGACACGCGGAAGCTGACGGCGAAGGCGGGGAAGAAGGCGATGGTCGAGCCAGAGGGATTTCTCCCGACGGAGTGGATGCCGACCGGGGTGGCGGTGACGAACGGGCGGCTGTTTGTGGCAACGGGCAAGGGCAAGGGGACGGGGCCGAACAACTTCGCGCAGCGGGAGACGGAGACGGTAAAGGCGATTCGACGATTTCATTCGCCGTCGACCTATATTGCGAGTCTGCTGTATGGGTCGATGGCGATGATTCCGGTGGATGGGATTGCCGGCGGGTTGAAGGCGTCGACCGAAGAGGTGGTGGTGTCAAACCGGATGCGGGCGGCGGAGGAGCGGATCTCGTTTGCGGGCCGTGGTGAGGAGAGCCGGATCAAGCATGTGATTTATGTGATCAAGGAGAACCGGACCTATGATCAGGTGCTGGGCGATCTGGCGAGGGATGGTCGGCCGGTGGGCAATGGGGACAAGAGTCTGGCGATGTATGGCGAGGCGGTGACGCCGAATGAGCACAAGCTAGCGCTGCAGTTTGGGGTGCTGGATAACTTCTTTGACTCGGGGGAGGTGTCGGGGGATGGGCATGTGTGGTCGAATGCGGCGATCGGTACGGATTATCTCGAGCGGACGTGGGAGCAGAATTATCGCGGCGGGCAGCGGAGCTATGACTTTGAGGGTATGGTGGCGGAGGGATATCCGCTGGAGCAGGGAATTCCGGACGTGAACGAGCCGGCGAGTGGATATCTGTGGGGCAACCTGGCGCGGCATGGCAAGACGCTGTATCACTTTGGCGAGTACATTGCGTCGACGTTTTGCAATGAGCGAAAGACGGTAGCGGCGCCGCGGGCCTCGCAAGAGGGACCGATGCTGACAACGGAGGCGGCGTGCGCGCGGAAGGAGATTCGGCCGGGGGAGGCGATTCCGGCGGTGTGGGGTGGGGGTGTGAACAAGTGGCCGTGGGGAATTCCGCTGTTGGCGGAGAACAAGGCGACGAAGCCGGAGCTGGTGGGGCACTTTGCACCGGAGGCACCGGACTTTGCGCTGCGGGTTCCGGACCAGATTCGGTATGAGGTGTTTGCGCGGCACTTCGACGGATGGGTGAAGGAGCGGGCCGCGGGAGGTGAGGGGATGCCGGCGTTTGTCGAGATGCGGCTGGGGAATGACCATACGGCGGGCACGACGGCGGGTGGGCCGACGCCGAAGAGTTCGGTGGCGGATAACGATCTAGCGCTGGGGCGGCTGGTGGAGCTGGTGTCGCATAGCTCGTACTGGGAGGACACGGCGATTGTGGCGTTGGAAGACGATGCGCAGGCGGGGGCGGACCATGTGGATGCGCATCGGTCGATTGCGCTGATTGTGAGCAAGTATGCGCCGCGAGCACTGGATGGCGGGCCGATGGTGGATAGCCGGTTTTACTCGACGGTGAGCGTGATTCGGACGATGGAGACGCTGCTGGGTCTGCCGCCGATGAACAACAACGACGCGTTTGCGAGTTTGATGGGGAAGGAGTTTAGCGGGCCGGGGGATCAGCCGGCGTTTGTGGCGGACACGAGCAACCGGGATAATGGGTTGATCTATGCGGCAAACCCGAAGCTGTCGGCGGCGATGGATCCGGTGCGGGCCGAGGGCGAGCGGGAATCGGCGAAGATGAACTTCCGGCATGCGGACCACCAGGACACGCAGAGGTTGAATGTGATCTTGTGGCGGGATGCGATGGGCGATCAGGCAGTGCCGGCGCTGCTTACGGAGAAGCGGCGGAAGGCGAAGAAGGATGATGATTGAAGGAGGTTTGAGGTTCAGGTTCAGGGCGGATGGAGGGGCTATGCAGGAGCAACAAGAGTCAAGGCAACAGCAGATCCCTACGGGATGACAACAAAGAAGAGGAATGACAACAAGAAAGATCCAGGAGTTCAGGAGGGGTGATGGGAATGGAGCCGTTTCGGCTGAAGCCGTTTTTTAGTGAGCGGGTGTGGGGGAAGAAGAGTTTGGCGCCGTGGTTCGCGAGTACCGGGACTGAGGAGCTGGTGGGCGAGGCGTGGCTGACGGGGCCGCAGTCGACGGTTGAGACGGGGCCGCATGCGGGTGAGCGGCTGGATGCAGTGATTGCTGCTGAGGGCGCGGCGGTGCTGGGGGAGGGCTCGGGGGAGGCGGCGTTTCCGCTGTTGGTAAAGATTCTGTTTCCGGCGGATAAGCTGTCGGTGCAGGTGCATCCAGATGATGTGCAGGCGCAGGCGATTGGCGAGCCGCGGGGGAAGACGGAGTGCTGGTATGTGCTCGAGGCAGAGCCTGGGGCGGCGGTGGCACTGGGGTTGAAGGATGGGGTGACGCTCGAGGATGTGCGGGCGGCGATTGCGGATGGGACTCTTGAAGAGAAGCTGGAGATGGTGCCGGTACGTGTTGGCGATATGTTGTTTGTCGATGCAGGGACGGTGCATGCAATTGGGCCAGGGGTGGTGCTGCTGGAGACGCAGCAGACGAGCGACCGGACGTACCGGATGTTCGACTATGGGCGGCCGCGGGAGCTGCACGTGGAGCAGGGGGTACGGGTGACGAAGCTGAAGACGCGGGCGGGCAAGGTAGCGCCGCGGGTAATGGATGGATTTACGCGGTTGATTGAAGAGCAGTATTTTTCGGTGGATCACTTTGAGCTGAAGGACGGCGGCGTGGCGGTGACGATGGATGGGCCGGGGTGTCTGGTGGGGCTGAGCGGCAGTGCCGTGGTGCGGTCGAATGCGGAGGAGGTGGAATTGCGGAAGGCATCGGCAGTGGTGGTGCCGGCGGGGAGTGAGGTGAGGGTGGAGGCTTTGGGTGCGGGGGTTAGTTTTGCGCGGTGTATGGCGCCGCGGTAGAGCGATTAACTTTGGACAGCAACGCGACAGTAAAGGCAACAGCAGATCCCTGCGGGAGGACAAAAAAAGGTGAGGCGGGAGGACAACAAGAAAGACGAGGTCCGCTGGACCAGGTAGACGTTTGTAGAAGTGAAGGCCGGCTCGCTTTATCGCAGGAGGTAGATGCGGTAGGCGAGGGGGCCGTTCTGGCCGGGGGCGAAGCTGCGCTGCTGGGTGAGGGTGTAATGAGTGGTGAGGAAGGTGGCGAAGTCTGGCCAGAGGGCTAGCTTTGCGAAGTTATCGAGGCCCATGGGGTGGAGCCAGCCGGTGACGACGATGACGCGGGGCGGATGGGTGATGATCGCGCTCCAGAAGGTGACGCGGGCGCGATGGACGGCGGATTCGGTCTCGGGGCCGAAGAGAAGGAAGTCCGAGAGCATGCCGGTTTGTTCGGGGAGGCGCATGCGGAGAAGGACGATGTTGCAGCCGGAGATGGAGTCGATGCACTGGACGTTGCCAGCGAGGCTGGAACCTCCGAGACGGGTAAGGTCTGTTTGGAGTGCGTTGAGAAGCGCGTCGTTCCAAGTGGCGTGGGCGGCGCGGGCAAGGCTGAGCGGGGCGATGATGAGGCTGGCGTAGAGGAGGCCGGCGGCGGCGACGGGACGCAGGACTCCGGGCGAGCGGAGGGCGTCGGTGGACTCGATGGCGAACCAGAGAAGAAGGAAGCCGAGGGTGGGGTAGCGGTGGTAGAGGTATCCCTTGCCTTGAAGGAAGAAGGAGGCGAGGCCCCAGGCGGTGGCAACGGCGAGGATGGTTTTTTCGCGAGTCCAGCGGCGGCGCTTGAGCACGGAGAGAAGCAGGGTAAGGGCGAGCAGGGTGCGCATGGGGGTCGAGAGGCAATCGCGGAGGAGCTCGCGTGTGCTTTGGCGGCCAAGGCGGGCGTAGAACGGGGTGATTTCCGTGAGGGAGAGCCAGAAGGCGTGCATTGCGTGGTGATGGTGTAGGAAGGCGGCTGCGGCGAGGAGGGGAAGGACGAAGGCGGCGAGGGTGAGACGAAGAGCTTGGCTGCGATCGCGGAGATGCGTGAGAGTGAGGGCAAGGACAATAGCCGAGATAAGGAGAGAGTCGGGCTTGATGGTGGCGGCTATGCCGGCGCAGAGACCGAGGGCGGCAAAGGCCCATTGCCTACCGGAGCGGATGGCATGGAAGGCGGCCGCGACGACAACGAGGAGGAGGGTGGCCTCCATCAGGTCGCGCTGGCCAGTCTGGCCGACGCCATCGCGGGCGTGGAGAAGCCAGAAGAGGGCGGCGCTGACACTGCCGGCGAAGGAATCGTAAGGCCAGGTGGCGGCGAGCATGGCGGCGCTAGCGGCGAGCAGGAGAAGGGCATCGAAGGCTCGCCAGGCGACCGGGCCGGGGCCAAGGGCGTGGACGACGGTCCAATCCATCATGAGCGAGCCGGGGAGGTTCATATCGGCGATCTGGCGATAAGGAGCAAGGCCGGCGTCCGACAGGAAGGTGATGTAGTGCTGGAGGGCGCCGTCGTTGACGAGGGGCCAATGGCGGGTGAGGACGAGGCCAACGACGACGAGGGCAAGGAGCCAGATAGCGAGGGCGAGCTCGGAATGCCGGAGCCAGGCCGGGCTGTGTGCGTTGGGTGATACGTCGCTGTGGATCAACCCTGGACCTCGGCGTGTGTCTGCATCTGGCTCGGATGATGGTGATGTCAGGGCTATTCTAGGCGCAGCGTACTGGAGAGCGGCGATGGCGATGAGAGAGGCGCGGCGGGTGGCGTTGCTGCGAGGCGTGAACGTTGGTGGGAAGAACAAGCTGGCGATGCGGGAGTTATGCGCGGTATTTGAGGCGGTCGGATGCACGGAGAGTGAAAGCTACATCCAGAGTGGAAATGTGGTGTTTCGGTCGGAGCTTGAAAATGCGGCGTTGCAGATAAGGCTGGCAGCGGCGATCGAAGAGCAATTTGGATTTGCGGTGCCGGTGGTGGTGCGGACAGCGGCGGAGATGCAAATGGCGATCGACAAGAACCCATTTGTTGGGTGGCGGAGGAGCGGCTAGCGGTGATGTTTCTGCGAGATCGGCCAACGGCCGAGGCGTTGGTGCGGATGGAGGCGGAGCGATTCCTGCCGGAGCGGTTTGCTGTGGTGGGTGGGAGGTCTATCTGGATATGCCGCATGGGGCGGGCCGGTCGAAGATGACAACGGCGTATTTCGATGGGCGGCTGAAGACGGTGGGGACGGTGCGGAATCTGCGGACGGTGCGGACGCTGGTGAAGATGGCTGGCGTGCCTCAATCCCGGTGAGGTGTGACGGAATGGCGTGGTTCAGGAGATCGAAGCTCTCTGCCTGTAGAGATAAAGCAAGAACAAGGGCAGAGGCAAAAGCAGATCCCTACGGATGGCAAGAAAAGAGCTGCGTGGTGCGGCGAAGATGAACTGCGCATGACAACAGAACGACTCCGGGGTGACCAACAACCGACCCGTGGAGGGCGTTAGCGGAGGAAGACGCCTAGTTCATTGGCGGCGGCGCGGAGGTGAGGCAGGAAGCGGGTTTGCATGTCGAGGGCGGAGAGACGGGGAGCGGAGCCGGAGAGGTTGATGGTGGCAACAACGCGGCCGGTGGGGGCATGGACGGGGACGGCGAGAGAGCGGAGGCCGACCTCGAACTCCTGATCGCAGAGGGCCCAGCCGTTGCGGCGAATGCTGCGGAGCATGACGCGGAGCTTGTCGACGGAGACGATGGTGCGCGGGGTGTGGGGGATGAGATCGACGCGGGCGAAGTAGGTTTCGAGCTGGTCTGAGGGCAGATGCGCGAGCAGCATGCGGCCCATGCTGGTGCAATAGGCGGGCAGACGCGAGCCGATGTGGAGATCGACGCTCATGACCCGAGAGACGGTGGTGCGGGCGACGTAGACGATGTCGTCGCCGTCCAGGGTGGCGACGGAGAAGCTCTCGTGGTGCTGAGCGGACATGCGTTCGAGGATGGGCTGGGCAGCGGTCGAGAGGGTATTGGACGCTGTAAAGGAGTGCGAAAGCGTGAGCATGCGGGGACGGAGGCTGTAGCGCGAGCCATCTTCGGTGCCGGCGAAGCCGAGCTTGGCGAGGGTGTAGAGGCAGCGGCGGACGGCAGCCCGAGAGAGGCCGGTTTTGACGCTGAGCTGCGAGATGGTCATCTGCTGATGCTGCTGGGTGAAAGCCTGCACGACGGTGAGGCCGCGGGCGAGGGACATCATGAAGTTGGGATCGCCGGCGAAGGCATCGAGACCGGCGGCGGAGGGGATGCGGGCAGGGGGCGAGGGCGGGGTCGTGGCGGGAGCAGCAGCAGGGGACAGGGATGGGCGAACTGGAGATGCGGTCATGGTGTCAGGCCTCGGCGGCCGGGAGAGTGCACAGGACGAACGGGGTGCAGATCGATAGTCGCCTAGTGATTACGATAAACGCACACGAAAGGCGGGGCAAGTGCAGGGTTGCAGGCGGTGAGTTCGGTGGAGATTGCGGAGGGACTTGACGGGCGGAGGATGGATGTCAGCAGCGCTGAAGCACTTATTCTTTTAGGTAAACGCAAGAAGCAGAAACAAACAGCAGATCCCTACGGGATGACGACAAAAAGGCGCAAAGATCGCAGCTGATTCTATGGATGACAACAAAGGGCAAAGATCGCAGCTGATTGCTATGGATTGACAACAAAGGGCGGAGACAGCAGCGATTTCTGCGGGTGGGCAACAAGGGCGCGATTCACTGCAAAGTCCGTGGTGCTTGCGCTAAAGGTTGCGGAGGACGTCGAGGATCTCTTGTGGCTCGGGGCGGACGCGGAAGTCGGCATGGGCTTCGGCGAAGGCTATGGTGCCGTCCTGACGAAGGATGAAGGTGGCGGGAAGAGGGAGGCGCCAGGCTGCGTCGGAAGCCCTGTCGTAGCTTGCGCCGGAGTTGGCGAAAGGAATGTTGACGAGGATGGAACGGAAGTAGGCGCGGGCTTCTGGGGGAACGGTATAGGTGAGGCCGAACTGCGCGGCGAGGTCGGCATGGCGGTCCGTGAGCAAAGGAAAAGTGAGGTGGTGCTGCTCGGCGGCGAAGCTGTTTTGGCGTTCGGTTTGCGGGGAGATGGCCACGACAAGGGCGCCGGCGCGGCGGAGATCGGGAAGGAGATCGCGCCAGGTTTCGAGCTCGGTAACGCAGTACGGACACCAGCGGCCGCGAAAGAAATTGAGGACGAGAGGGCCAAGCGCGAGCAGGTCAGCGGAGGCGATGAGCTTGCCGGTGGTGGCGTCGGGAAGGTTGAAGAAAGGGGCAGGGTCGCCGACCTTGAGAACGCGATCTTCGATGCCGGTGGCGAAGAGCTCTGCGGTGGCGTGTTCGGAGACGGCGAGGCGATCGGCCTGCACGAGATCGCGGGTGCGGGCGGTGATGGCGTCGAGCTTGTCCTGGAGGCTGGTCATCGGCTGGAACTCTATTGTAAGAGGGCGGCGGCGAAGCAAAGCTGAGAGCTGGGCAGTTTAGAAGCCGTCGAGGACGATCTTGCCGTGGGTTTTGCCGGATTCGATAAGGCGGTGGGCGTGTCTGAGGTTGGCGGCGTTGATGGTGCCGAGGGAACTGGTGTGCGTGGTGCACAGGATGCCGGCGTCGACCAGGCGGGCGACCTCGATGAGGAGATGGTGCTGGGCGATCATATCGGGCGTTTGGAAGACGGGACGGGCGAACATGAACTCCCAATGGAGGCTGGCGGCCTTGCGCTTGAGCGGCTTGACATCGAGGGTGGGAGGGTCGTCGATGACACCGATCTTGCCTTGCGGGGCGAGGAGATCGACGATGCCCGGATAGTGCTGGGCGGTGGCGGTGAGGCTGGCGATGAACTCGACGGCGGGGATGCCGAGGGCGTCGAGTTGCGTCTTCATCGGCTGCCCGTGGTCGATGACATGGTGCGCGCCGAGCTGACTGCACCACTGCCGGGTTTCCGGTCGGGATGCGGTGGCGATGACGGTGAGGTCGGTGAGTTGACGGGCGAGCTGGATGAGGATGGATCCGACGCCGCCGGCTCCGCCAAGGACGAGGATCCCCGCTGGCTTTGGCGATGAAGAGTTTGCCGGCGCGGGATGAAGACGGGCGGCGGCGAGATTTGGGGCGGTACGTGAGCTGCCGGTGCGCGGGATGTTCAAGCGATCGAAGAGCAGCTCCCAGGCGGTGATGGCGGTGAGCGGGAGAGCGGCGGACGCAGCAAAGGAGAGTGTGGCGGGCTTGCGGGCGGCGATGCGTTCGTCAACGAGATGGAGCTCGGCGTTGGTGCCGGAGCGGGCGATAGAGCCGGCGTAGAAGACCTCGTCGCCGGGTTGGAAGAGGAAGACCTCCGGGCCGACGGCGCGGACGATACCGGCGGCGTCGTAGCCGAGGACCTTGTATTCCTCGCCGGCCGCCGGCTGGGCAGAGGCGCGGACCTTGGTGTCAACCGGATTGACGGAGACGGCTTTGACTTCGACGAGCAGATCGCGGCCGGTTGCGGTGGGATCGGGAAGGGTGATGTCGAGGAGCGAGTCGGGAGCGTCGATAGGCGAGGGGGTGCGGTAGCCAACAGCTTTCATGGCCGATATAGATGCTTTGGGGCAGGTCTGCGCTTCGAATGAAGATGGGTGCAAGAAGGGTCCACTCCGGTCACGGTGGCGCGAGCGGAGTGGACTAATAAGCAAGACAACAGCAGATTCCTACGGGATGACAACAAATGCGAGATCCGCTGCATCGCTCGAGGGATCTGCGTTACGGGGCGAGTGAGCAGCTGGTGCTGTCCTGTGCCTCGGTAAGGATGAGGGCGTTGGCGGCGAGGGTGCGGGCTACGCAGAGGTGTTGTGCGTCCTTGGCACCGTAGCGGGCGGTGGCGGTGTTGTTGTCATGGCCGGTGAAGGCGCCAGAGGGGCTGTAGTGGAGGGTGTCGGTGGTCTCGATGACCTGCTGGCTGACGATGGGGTTGGGGCTGTTGGGGCCGAGCGGGCTGCGGAGAGCGTCGAGTTTTTGCTGCTTGACGGAGGTGGTGATGAAGAGGCTGCCGTCGGAGTTGGGAGCCTGGCGGTAGTCGACGACGAGCGGGTAGGAGATGTCGTGCTCGGTTTGGATAGTGCCGGCGTTCGAGGTGGTGGTGGTGAGTTCGTGCTGATCGGTGGCCTGGGTGAGGTTCTGTTTGAACTCGACGCTTGAGACCTTTTCGTCCTGCAGGTTGCCGAAGGCGTTGGAGGCCTGGATGGTGGTGTCGACACGGCCATGCGAGGTGTTGACGAAGCCGGAGATGGTCCAAGCGCGGGCGGAGGTGACGTTGACGGGGCCGGAGACGGTGCCGTCGGCAGCGGTGTTGAGGTTTTCTTCGATCCTGGGTGTGGGCGCGGCGGTGAGGGTGTTGGTGAGTAGGGCGCCGGTGGTGGTGGAGGCACCGGGGTCGGTATAGAGAAGCAGGGTGGAGGCTACGTCGAAGCCGCTGTTCGCGTTGAAGACGGAGACGGCTACGGTGTGCGGCTGGCCGTCGGCGAGGAGGCCGGCAAAGGGCGTGAGATCGACGCGATAGGGCTTCAGGTTGAGGGTCTCGATGCCGGGGACAGGTTCCCAAAGGTAGGGGTCGATGCCACCGGTGTAGATCCAGGGAAAGACGGGAGCGACGCCGGCGGGCTGGCCGTCGATCGAGACTTCGGTCTCGCGGAAGGCGGAGTTGCCGCAGTTTTGCAGATCGCTGGCGACATCCGACGGACGCAGGTGTACCAGAATTCGTCGGCGGATTGGGATTGCGAGATGACGTCGAGATAGACGCGCTCGAGATTGCGCGGGAAGGTGAAGGTGCCAGTGGATTTGTCGGTGGTGGTGCTGACGCGGGTGGTGTCGTTGGTGGGAAAGGCGAGGACGGCGGTGGGAACAGCGGGTGCGGGGTTGCTGGCATCGGCGGGATAGAAGTCGAGGCGGGCGTTGGCGTAGATGATGCCGTTGTAGGTGACGCCGCCGGAGACGCCGACGAAGTTGCCGAGGATGGCCTGGCCGGTCTGGGCGGTCTGGAAGAGGGCGCTGAGATCGGTGAGGTCGCGCTCGACGTGCCAGGAGGGGCTGAGAGTGGAGCGAGGCTCGGCGGTGGTGCCGAAGTAAATACTCGCGCCGCCGAGGAAGAACTTGGCGGTGCGATCGAATTGGCGGCCGGCGGTGACGGAGAAGTCGGCCGAGAAGACGACCTTGGCCCAAGGGCCGGCGCAGGCAGGAGTGTAAGAGAGGGGCTTGTTGGAGAAGTCGGCGAAGGCCTGCTCGGAGAGGAGGGTGACGGAGCAGGGTTTGGAGGTGGGCTTGGCGATGGGTGGCTCGATGGGAGCGGGTTGCGAGGTGCCGACCTGCGGGGTTGCGGGGACGATGACGACCTGGGCATTGAGAGCGCAGACTGCAAGAAGGGCAAGCGGGAGAGCGGCGAGCAGGGATCGGCTGCGGGGATGCATGAGGGGACCTCCATGGAATGGGCGGAGGATAGCATGTTGTCTGTAGCGCTTTCGAGGGAGAGATGGGGAGCATGGTCGAGATACCGGTACTTGCGAAGAGCGGTGACGAGGAGCTGCGGTTAGCGGCGGCGATGACAAACCGGCATGGGTTGGTGGCGGGGGCGACCGGCACGGGGAAGACGGTGACGCTGCAGGTGATGGCGGAGGCGCTGAGCTCGATTGGCGTGCCGGTGTTCGCGGCGGATGTGAAGGGCGATCTGTCGGGGATTTCGCAGCCAGGGAAGAGCTCGCCGAAGTTCGACGCGCGGGTGCAGGCGATGGGGCTGGAGCCGGTTGAGTTTGCGGGATGTCCGGTGGTGTTCTGGGATGTGTTCGGCAAGGAGGGGCATCCGGTGCGCGCGACGGTGAGTGAGATGGGGCCGCTGCTGCTAGGGCGCATTCTGAACCTGAACGATACGCAGGCGGCGGTGCTGACGCTGGTCTTCAAAATCGCGGATGATCATGGGCTGTTGCTGCTGGATATGAAGGATCTGCAGGCGATGCTGCAGCATGTGAGTGATCATGCGGCGGAGTACAGAGGCAAGTACGGCACTATGTCAGCGGCGAGCCTGGGGGCGATTCAGCGGGGGCTGGTGCAGATCGGGCAGCAGGGTGGGGAGTGCTTCTTTGGTGAGCCGGCGCTCGATATTGAGGACCTGATCCAGACGGTGGATGGCAAGGGCGTGGTGAACCTGCTGGCGGCCGACAAGCTGATGCAGTCGCCGCAGCTGTACGCGACGTTTTTGCTGTGGCTGATGAGTGAGTTGTTCGAGAAGCTGCCGGAGGTGGGCGATCTGGAGAAGCCGAAGCTGGTGTTCTTCTTCGATGAGGCACACCTGCTGTTTACGGATCTGCCGGCTGTGCTGGCGAGCCGGATCGAGCAGGTGGTCCGGCTGATCCGGTCAAAGGGCGTCGGCGTGTTCTTTGTGACGCAGAACCCGATCGATGTGCCGGACGTGATTTTGAGTCAGTTGGGCAATCGGGTGCAGCATGCATTGCGGGCGTTCTCACCGCGTGACCAGAAGGCCGTGCGGGCGGCGGCGCAGACATTTCGTGCGAACCCGAAGGTGAACGTGGAAGAGGTAATCACGCAGATGGGTGTGGGCGAGGCGCTGGTGTCGTTTCTGGATGAAAAGGGGACGCCTGGGGTGGTGGAACGGGCGATGGTGGCGCCGCCGCACTCGCAGATCGGGCCGATTACGCCAGAGCAGCGAGCGACGATTCTGGCGGCGTCCGTCGATCTAGATCGAGCCTATGGGACGGTGATCGATCGGGAGAGTGCGTACGAGAAGCTGAAGGGGAAGGCGGTGGCGTCGGCGACGACTGTCGGGGCGCCTACTGCGGAGAAGGCGCCGATGCCGTTGCCTGGTCAGGCAATGCCGCAGGCGAGTGGCGGCGGGTGGATGCAAGAGGCGATGGGCGTTGGTGGCTTGGTGCTGACGGGGTTGTTGGGGAGCGGGACGGGACGGCGCATGACGCCGGTGCAGGCCATGGTGCAGTCTGCGGCACGGACGATGGGAAGTACGGTGGGACGGCAGCTGATTCGCGGGGTGCTGGGGAGTTTGATGGGTGGGGGTGCTGGACGACGGTAGAGCAGAGGATCTAATGGTGAGCAGCGGGAACGGACGCGATGACACCATCAGATCCCCACGGGATGACAATAAATCAAGATTCCTTGCGCTGCCTCCGGGCAGTTTACCGCTAGCTCGTGGAGCGGCGGACGGGGGTTGAGGGGAGACGCTTGGAGACGCGGGGGGCGGAGCTTGGCGGGCGGCTCTTGCCGTTTTTGCGACGTTTGGTGGAGGGCTCGATGACGGCGCGCATCCAGTAGTTGCCGTCGGCGTCGGTCTCAATGCCATGGACCTCGCGCTCGAAGCCAGGGAAGCGCTTGCCGAACTCTTCCATAGCGAGGATGAGTTTAATAACTGGGCTCTCGGGGCCGCCGAGGCGTTCGCCGGGCATGGACATAGGGATGCCGGGAGGATAGGGGACGAGCATGACGGCGGCGATGCGGCCGGCCATCTCGTTGAACCGCATCTTCTCGGTCTCCTGGCGAAGGAGCTTTTGGTACGTCTGCGCGGGCGTGAGGATAGGGTCGAAGTCTTCGTCACAAGCCTCGTTGACGAGGGAGGCGAGACGAAGCGCGATCATGGCGGCATTCATCTCGTCAGATAGCTCTTTGAGTGTGAGGTTGCGATAGCGTGCGGGGAATTTCTGAACGAGTTCGGGAAGAGCTTCTTCGAGACGAGCCTCGGTGTCGTAGAGGCGTTTGAACTCGAAGAGATTTTCGAGCAGCGAGCCCCATTTGCCCTTGGAGGTGCCGACTGAGAAGAGAACGAGGACGGTGTAGTCGCCGGTGCGGGCGATCTCGACGCGGCGGCTGTCTAGGAACTCGGTGAGAATGGCGGCGGGGATGCCCCAATCGGCGATCTTGCCCTGAGCGCTGACGCCGGGGGTAAGGATGGTGACCTTGGCCGGGTCGAGCATGGAATACTCGTCGGCGATGTCTTCGTCGGTGTAACCGTGCCAGTCCTCGCCGGGTTTGAGGGTCCAGCAGGAGGGCTCGGAGGCGAGCAGCTCGTCCTCGGCCTCTTCGAAGTCAATGCGCTCGCCGGTGGCGGGATCGGTGACCTGCTCGGGTTGATAGACGCCGAAGAACCAGCCATCGCCGTTCTCCGTGGTGGCGCGCAGGCGATGCGCGATCGAGGCCATGGCTTGTCGAAAGCTGATCGCATCGGCGAGGGTCTCGTTCATCAGCGTGGGGCCGGCAGGCTCGTCCATCATGGCGGCGGCGACGTCGAGGCTGGCGATCAGGGGATAAAACGGCGAGGTTGTGCCGTGCATCATGAAGGCTTCGTTGAACTGATCGAAGTCGAGTGGCGCACGGGGGCTGAGCTTGATGTGGACCATGGATCCCATGGAAAACGCGGCGAGCATTTTGTGCGTGGATTGCACGGAGAAGATGGCAGGGCGGTTGGGCATGTCGTCCGGAACGCCCATGGCGAAACGGTTGCGATAGATGGGGTGGAACTTGGCGTAGGCGTACCAGGCCTCGTCGAAGTGAATGCGCGGGACGGATTTGGCTAGCTCGGTGACGACCCTGTCGACGTTGTAGCAAAGACCGTCGTAGGTGGAGTTGGTGACGACGGCGTAGGTGGGCTGCTGGGCGCGGGCGCCAGCCGAGAAGGGGCTCCTGGCGATGAGTTCCTGGATGTTCTCGGGGCTGAAGCGTTTGAGCGGAACCAGGCCGATCATTCCGTAGCCGTTGCGGGTGGGTTTGAAGTAGACGGGGCGGGCGCCAGTCACGGTGAGGGAGTGGCAGATTGATTTGTGGCAGTTGGCATCGGCGAGGACGATGTCGTCCTGCGCGATGACGCCGTGGCCGATGATCTGGTTCGAGGTAGAAGAGCCGCCGAGGACGTAGAACGTCCAATCGGCGCCGAAGATACGGGCGGCGTTGCGTTCGGAGTCGCCCGGGGGACCGATGTGATCGAGCCAGGAGCCGAGGGGGGCGCTGGAGATGCCGAGATCGGAGCGCAGGAGGTTTTCGCCAAAGAAGCGATGAAACTCCTGGCCGACGGGATGCTTGAGAAAGGCGACGCCGCCCATGTGGCCGGGCGCGTCCCAGGAGTAGGCGCTCTGGTCGTTGTACTTGAGGAGCTCACGGAAGTAGGGCGGGAGGAGCTGCTCGTGATAGCGCTCGACGGCGGTGTCGAGGCGAGAGGCGATGAAGGCGGGGGTATCGCCGAACAGGTGGATATACTCGTGGACCTGTTTGATGACCTCGAGGGGCAGCTCGGAGACGAGAGTTCGGTCAGCGATCAGGAAGATCGGGACTTTTTTGTTGCGATGGCGGACCGCGCGAAGGATCTGGAGGGCGGCGGATTCGGCGAACTGGTTGTCGCCTTCGAGATCCCAGTCGAGCAGGATGGCCGAGTAGGAAGGATCCGAGGTGACAAGGGAAAGGCCGTCTTCCGGAGTGGAGGTGCGGACGACCTCGTAGCCTTCAGTCTGGATGGCTTCAACAAAGCGCTCCATGGCGCGGTCAGAGACAGAGTCGGTACGCCCAACTTCACTCGCAATCAACACGACCCAACGACCTTCGTTCATCACACCTCATTCGCAGTTACCTGAGTGAGGATACAGAACTTTGGAAGATGCTATGTAAAGGTTGTGGATGGTTTACAGCAGGTGCGCGTAGGATGTGGATGCGGCGCGACATTTTGCGTGATTAAGCATCTAAATGAGTGAGGAAAACATCATGCCAAGGTCGAGCGTGTTCGCAACACTCTCCCTGGCCACGACTTTGACTGCGGCTGCCTCTGGGCAGAACGTGATCTCAGCCCGACCGGGAACAATCAGCTATATCGAAGGGCAAGCGTCGTTGGGAACCCATGCCGGCGGAAAGAGCCTCAATAACAGCTTAGCGGGGACGGTGTCTTTAGGCGCCGGAGAGACGCTCGAGACCACCGCCGGGCGCGCTGAAGTTCAACTGACACCCGGAATCTTTCTGCGAGTGGGACAGAACAGCGTGGTGAAGATGGTATCGCCAAGCCTGATCCACACCGTGGTGGAGGTGCAGCGGGGTAAGGCAGAGGTCGAGGTCGACCAACTATTCGAACAAAATGATGTTCGTGTCAGCCTCGGAATCGGGCCGGGCGGAGCAGAGACACAGGTGATGAAGCCCGGTTTGTATGAGTTCGACGCGGATGCCGGGTTGGTTCGTGTCTTCGAGGGCAAAGCGGAGGTTTCACGTGATGCGAGCTCTGAGAAGCCGATCGGCGTGAAGGGCGGTCATCTGCTTGCTCTGAATGGTGATACACGGAAGCCACAAGGCTTCAATAAGAAGAAGTCAACCGATGAACTGACAGAGTGGAGTGAGCTGCGGTCGCAATATGCCGGGCAGGAGAACGCCGGTATGGTTCAGTCAGGTGGAGGGTATGGCAATGGATTTGCAGGGGGCGGGTATGACCTTGGCTTTGGATCCTATCCCTGGTTTCCCGGCGGCGCTGGCTTCTCCAGTCCGTATGGGCTAGGTCTTAGCTCCTCGTTGTATGGCAGTCCGTTCGGTTTTGCGGGGTATGGCTACCCAGGCTTCGGGTATTCGGGCTTCGGCTACCCAGGCTATGGCTTCTACGGCGGGTCTGGATATGGCTTTGCTGGAGGGGGGTACGGCGGCGGATCTGGATACTCGATTGGATCCCGACCCTCCGGGGGGCTGGGCTATCGGAATGGATATAGTGGCCAGCTGGGCAACCGCGGCGGAACTGGTCGGCCTACGCCGGCTCCGGTCGGAGCGCAGGGTCCGATAGGAGGACTTCATGGTGTGCCGAGAGGGAACGGTGGTGGTGGCGCAAGCAGCACGCGAGGGGCTGCACCGTCCAACCCTGGCAGCTTCGGCGGCGCGGCTGGTGGCGGTGCTTCGCGCAGTGGCGGCATGAGCGGCGGCGGTATGGGTGGCGGATCGCATAGCACTGGAGGCGGCGCTTCTCATCGGTGAGGAGGGGTACGTGCAACGGTTCTTCGATTCCAGCAAAACCCAGCCATCGTGGCTGGGTTTGTTGGTTGTAGGAGGTTTCCACTTACGAGGGCAGAGCGCCTTGGGGGTATCGGCTGGTAGCGATCGAGGACATGGGACGGGTCCAGGTTTTTCCGGGTGTCGACTCGCTCAGGCCACAGGTGTTCCCGTCATAGGGCACCCTGCTTGACAGCAGAACCGCAGCTTCTGGACGGCAACTTTGCTTGGTGAGAATTCGGCGTCTTACGAGAAGGAGGAACTCAATGATCCGAGCGTGCGAGCAATGTGGGCAACGGAACAGAATTGGAGCGGAGCACCTGGCGGACGAGGGCCGGTGCGGCGCGTGTAAGACGGTGCTGCCGGCGATTGACGCGCCCTTGGCGGTAACGACGGCGGAGTTCGACGAGATTGTGGCAAAGAGCCGAGTGCCTGTGCTGGTGGATTTCTGGGCGGCATGGTGCGGGCCGTGCCGGGCGGCAGCGCCCGAGGTGGCACGCGTGGCAAAAGCGATGGCGGGCAAGGCGGTGGTGCTGAAGGTGGACACCGAAAAGGAGCAGGTGCTGGCGGGGCGGTATCGCGTGCAGAGTATTCCGAACTTCATGGTGTTCGCGGGAGGGAAGCCGGTGCGGCAGCAGCCGGGGCTGGTCGGCGCGGATGTGATGGAGGAATGGTTGCAGCAGGCTGGTGCGTAAGGCGAGAGACGACGACGGCCGCATCCAATGAGAGACGTGGCAGAACCGAAGAGGAGATGAGATGAGCAAGCTTTCGCACGATGTTGATACCGAAGATCATGTTCAGGGTGACGCCAGTGCCGCATGCACCCTGGTGGAGTACGGAGATTACCAGTGTCCGACGTGCGGCGAAGCGGAGCCGATTGTCAAGGCGGTACAGAAGCATTTCGGTAAGAAGCTGCGATTCGTGTTCCGCAACTTTCCGTTAGAGCAGCACCAGTTTGCCGAGGAAGCCGCTGAGACGGCAGAGTTTGCGGCGAGGGAGGGGAAGTTCTGGGAGATGCACGATGCTCTATTCCGCAACCAGACCGAGTTCGAAGACGAAGTGTTCCCGGAATTAGCGAAGCAGTTAGGACTGAAGGTGGAGGCGCTTGACAAGGCACTCGCGGATGGCACCTTTGCGGCGCGAGTGGAACGGGATCTCGAGAGTGGCGAGGAGAGTGGGGTGCGGGGAACGCCGAGCTTCTATATCAACGGCAAGCTGCTGAAGGGGTCGTTTGCGTATGACGATCTGGTGGCGGCGATCGAGGGATCAATCAAGGTGTAAGAGCCACGGGTGGCATGGTGCTGATGACAGACGTACCTATCCGGGGTACCTGCAGGTCTTCTTGAGCGAACGGTGATGACCTGCGTATAGTTCGGTTCGCACTGGGCCAGCAGACCTGGTTGGGGCGCGTAAGTTTGCTGGAAGCGCAGGTGCGGGTTAATGGGACACGGTACGGCGAGGATCGTTCGGGTGGGAACAGCTGGGTGGTCGATTCCGCAGGCGGAGGCGGGGGCGTTTCCGGGTGAGGGATCGCATCTGGAGCGGTATGCTCGGGTGTTTCGGTGTGCGGAGATCAACTCGACCTTCTACCGGCCGCATCGACCGGGAACGTATCTACGATGGGCGGCGGCGGTGCCGGAGGGCTTCGAGTTTGCGGTGAAGGTGCGGAAGTCGATCACGCATGAAGGAGGTCTTGCGCCGGCGCGCGAGGAGATGCGGGGGTTCCTCGAGGAGGTTGGGTCGATGGGCGAGACGATGGGGCCGCTGCTGTTTCAGCTGCCGCCGAAACGGGCCTTCAAGGCGGACGTGGTGCGTCGGTTTCTGGAGATGTTTCGGGATCTGTGTCCGGAGGGGCGGGCGTTGGTGGAACCTCGGCACGCAAGCTGGTTCGGGCCGGAGGCGGAGGGGATGCTGCGGGAGTTCCGCATGGGGCGGGTGGCTGCGGATCCGGCGCCGGTGCCGGAGGGGGCGGTGGCTGGTGGATGGCCGGGGCTGGTGTATCACCGGCTGCATGGGTCGCCGCGAGTGTATTACTCGAGTTACTCGGCGGCGTTTCTGGAGCGGCTGACGGCGGAGCTGCAGCGGGAGGCTGAGGAGGCTGAGGTTTGGTGTGTGTTTGACAATACGGCGTCGGGAGCGGCGGCCGGGGATGCGCTGCGGGTGGCGAAAATCTGATCGGTCCTGCAGATCAAGTGGAGGTTGCCGGTTGGTGGTGGCGGCGAAGGCTTTGGGGGGATTCTATACCCGAATATTTTCCAACTATCTCCATGGGAGCCTCATTCTGGCAATGCAAGCACCTGAGGGTCTCAGTAAAGGTCTTCTCTCTCGCCACTCCATCCTCCTTGAAGCCTATCTCCCGAACTTTTGTTTGCCTTGCATTTGGCTCATCATGCGTTGTTGGGCTTTCAGGCCACCACCGCCGCCGATCATTTTGAACATCTTGCGCATTTGGGAGTATTGGCGGAGGAGGTTGTTGACTTCCTGGACGGTGACGCCGGAGCCGGCGGCTATGCGTTTGCGGCGGCTGCCGTTGATGATCTCGTGGTCCTGGCGCTCGCGGTTGGTCATGGAGTTGATGATGGATTCGACGCGGGTGAACTGGTCTTCGTCGACGTTTTCGGCGGCCTGGGCCATGCCGGCGAAGGGGCCGACCGAGGGAAGCATTTTGAGGATGGACTTCATGGAGCCCATCTTTTTTATCTGCCTCAACTGTTCTCGAAAATCATCGAGGGTGAAGCCGTCGCCGGAGAGGGCTTTTTTGGCGAACTGCTCGGCCTTGCCTTTATCGAGGCGTTCTTCGGCGCGCTCGAGAAGGGTGGCGATGTCGCCGTGGCCCATGATGCGGGAGACGATGCGGTCGGGGTGGAAGGCCTCAAAGGCGTCGGGCTTTTCGCCGGTCCCGAGAAACTTGATGGGAGCGCCGGTGATGTGGCGAATGGAGAGGGCTGCGCCGCCGCGGGCGTCGCCGTCCATTTTGGTGAGGATGACGCCGGTGATGCCGAGGCGATCGTTGAAGGCTTTGGCGGAGTTGACAGCGTCCTGGCCGGTCATGGCGTCGGCGACGAAGAGGATCTCGGAGGGCTTGGTTTCGGCCTTGAGCTGGGCCATTTCGTCCATGAGGAGCTCGTCGATGCCGAGGCGGCCGGCGGTGTCGATGAGGAGGATGTCGCAGCCGAAGTTGCGGGCGTCGCGGAGGGCTTCTTTGGCGAGGCGGAGGACATCGGGGGTTCCGGGGGTGCCGGCTGTGGGGTCGAGCTTGCTTTCGTAGATCTGGGCCTTAATGGAGTCGGCGACAACGCGGAGCTGCTCGCGGGCGGCGGGGCGGTAGACGTCGACCGAGACGAGCATGGGCCGGTGGCCGCCTTTTTTGAGCCATTGGGCGAGCTTGCCGGAGGTGGTGGTTTTGCCGGAGCCCTGGAGGCCGGCCATGAGGATGACGGTGGGTGGCTGGGAGGCGAATTTGAAGCGAGCGGTATCGCGGCCGAGCAGGTTCTGGAGCTCGTCGTTGACGATTTTCACGAGCTGTTCTGCGGGTGACAACGAGGTTGTCACCTCGGTTCCCAAGGCGCGGGAGCGAATGTGCTCGACGAGCTCCTGGGTGACGGCGAGGTTGACGTCGGACTCGAGCAGGGCGGTGCGGATCTCGCGGAGGGCATCGGCGATGTTTTCGTTGGTGAGGGTGCCCTGCCCGCGGAGAGTCTTGAAGGAGCGCTGGAGTTTGTCGGAGAGATTTTCAAACATGATGGTCTATTGGTGAGTTTATCAGCGGGGGTTTGGTAGAGGTGCGGGAGTGGGACTGGTCAGAGAAGCGAGTCCCTGCAGGTCGGTCGGAATGACAGAAGTAATCGGAGCCGTGGTCCCTCCGCTGCGCTTCTCTCCGGGATGACGGGGTTGGTGGTGGGCATGGTGTGCACGTGACGGACGGGGTGCGTGGCGAGGTGGGTTCAGGTTACCGGTGTGCGGGGCTGGCGGACGGGCGGGCGCGGATAATCGAGAGCATGCCGGACGCGCTGACGGATCGTGGACTGCTTGAGGAGTATGCCCTCTACCTGCGGGTGGAGCGGGGGCTGCGGCCATTGAGTGTAGAGGCGTACGTGCGGGATCTCGATCAGTTTGCAGAACACCTCGAACGGAGCAGGGATGGTGTGTTGACCGGGGCGACGCAGATGGATGTGCGAGGGCTGCTCGAGGGCTTGCGGGCGAATGGGGTGGAATCACGATCGATTGCGCGGAAGCTGAGTGCGCTTCGGGGGCTCTACCGGTGGCTGTTGCTCGATAAGCGAATTGAGCGGGACCCAACGCTGACGATCGAGACGCCGTCAAGCTGGAAGGTGCTGCCGAAGGCGCTGGCGGAGGGCGAGGTCAGGGGGATGCTCGGACGGCAAGGAGCGGCGGCGGGGGCCGACGATGCGGACGCGATTGCGCTGCGGGATCATGCGATTCTGGAGCTGCTGTATGCGGGCGGTCTGCGTGTAGGGGAGATGTGCGCATTGCGGGTGGAGGATCTGCGAATGGATGTGGGGCACGCGCAGGTCAGAGGTAAGGGAGATAAGGAGCGGATGGTTCCGCTGGGGCGGCGGGCGGTAGAGGCAATCGCACGGTATTTGGAGCGGGGGCGGCCGGAGATGCAGGGCGGCGGCCGGGTGGTGGGGATGGAACGCCGGTTGTTTCTGAGTGCGCGGGGAAGGCCGCTGACGCGGCAATGGGTATGGGAGATGGTGCGGAAAGCGGGTAGGCTCGAAGGGACGAAGGCGAGTCCGCATATGCTGCGGCACAGCTTCGCGACCCACATGGTGGAGCATGGCGCGGACCTGCGAAGTGTGCAGACGCTTCTGGGGCACGCGGACATTGCGACGACGCAGGTGTATACGCAGGTGGCTCTGGGGCGGCTGAAGGCGGTGCACCGGAAGCACCATCCGCGAGGGCGACGGCGGCCGGAGGAGATGGCTGGCGAGGCATGAGCGAGCAGCAAAGTGAGTTTGAGGAGATGACCGAGGCGTTTCTGGCGATGCTGGCGGTGGAACGCGGGGCAAGCGAGCACACGACGCGGGCGTACCGGCGGGAGGTTCGGAGCTTCGCAGGGTATCTGCGGACGGAGATGGGCGTGGAGGGCAGGGTTGCGGCAGTGGAGCATACGCACATTCGGGCGTACCTGGGGTTGCTATATGGCCGCGCGCTGACGAAAGCGAGTGTAGCGCGGGCGCTGGCGGCGATCCGCAGCTGGTTTAACTGGATGGCGAAGGTCGGGCGGGTGGAGAAGAATCCGGCGCTGATGGTGAGCACGCCGAAGCGCTCGCAGCATCTGCCGAGGGTCCCAAGTATGGAGCAGCTGAATGGGGTGCTGAACGGGCTTGAGGCCAGGCCGGTGCGGGAGCGAGTTGAGGATGGCGGAGGTGAAGCGACGGCGGGGAGGGAGCCGGGTGCGGACTCGGCTTGGCCGGCACGGGACAGGGCGATTTTTGAATTGCTGTACGGCTGTGGGATCCGGAACTCGGAGCTGGTGGGGATCGATCTCGCGGATGTGCGATGGCGGGATGAGGTGATCCTGGTGCGGGGTAAGGGCAAAAAAGAGCGGCAGATTCCGCTAGGGGATGGGGCGGCCACTGCGGTACGGCAGTATCTCGTCGAGCGCGACAGCCGGTTGCAGGCGGCGGGCAAAGGAGCGATGGTGGCCACAGGACCGCTGCTAGTGAATGCACGGCTGCGCAGCGGGAAGGGACGGCTAACGACGCGGAGTGTCGGGCGGATTGTGAAGTCGATCGCGCTAAGCCGGGGGCTAGCAGCGGATGTTCATCCACACACGCTGCGACATGCGTTTGGAACGCACATGCTGGAGGAAGGGGCGGACCTACGAGCGATCCAAGAGATGCTGGGGCACGAGCGGCTATCGACAACGCAGCGCTACACCCAGATGACGCTGGGGCAGGTGCAGCGGGTGTATGACGAGACGCATCCGCGAGCGCGGTGATGACAACGACCGGTGAGCCCCCCTCTGAACTGGTGTTCTGATCCAACGATTTTCCTTGCAATTCGTTGGGGTGCAACCTACTTTTGACACACCATACATCAACCAAACCGCTCGTTGTGACTCACCGCATGTTGCGCCGGGATTTCGAAGCTGTTTCCTTCCGTTGTAACGCAAGTCGCTCGATAGCAGAAAAAGTGATGGGGTCGTCTGAGCCTGCCACAGAATTCTTTCTCTCTGCACCAACTTAACGATGCACGTTTTCGGAGACAGTCTACGTATGAATCGATTCCTCTTCACGAAACCTCTTTTGGCTACGAGCCTGGTTGTTCTTGCCGCTTCCCCGGGATGGGCGCAGACGATCACCGGAGCGATCACCGGTACGGTTACGGACGCGAGCGGAGCGGTCGTCAGCGGAGCGAAGGTGACTGCGACGAACACGGCGACGGGTGTGACAACCCCGACCGAGACCAACGCGAGCGGTTCGTACACGCTGAATTTTCTGCAGATCGGCCCGTACAAGGTGACGGTGGAAGCGCCGGGGTTTTCGCAGCAAAGCACGAATGATTTCGCGCTTGAGGTCTCGCAGCAGGCGCGCGTCGACTTGAAGTTGAGTGTGGGCGGAGAGTCGCAGGTGGTCTCCGTAACAGATACGGCGCCGATTCTGAATGCGGAGAACCCGACGACGGGTGACACAATCACGGCGGCGCAGGCAACGGAGCTGCCGCTGCAGGCGCGAAATTTTTCTTCGCTGACGACGCTGGTGGCGGGGGCGATCTCGCCGAACCCGGGGGCGCAGAACAATATTGGCCGGAGCGGGTACAACGGCGGCTTTTTCGTGAACGGCAACCGCGAGCAGAGCAACAACTACACGCTTGACGGCGCGGACATCAACGAGGCGATCGACAACTATATCGGGTACAGCCCGAATGTGGACGCGATTGGCGAGCTGCGCATTATTACGGGGAACGCGACCGCCGAGTACGGGAACGCCAACGGCGGACAGGTGGTGGCGGTGACCAAGAGCGGAACCAACGCGCTGCACGGAAATGCGTTCTGGTTTCTTGAGAACACCAACTTGAATGCGAACAGCTGGACCAACAAGCACACGGCAAACCGGGCGAACATTGGCCCGACCCCGAACTTGAACCGGAGCCAGTTCGGAGGAACGATTGGCGGCCCCATCCTCAAAGATCGTTTTTTCTTCTTTGGGGACTACCAAGGGGGCCGGCAGCATACGAGCACAACGGAGTTCCGGTCTGTTGCGACGGCCGCGATGCGGCAGGGATTCTCACCGGCCAAGAATACGACGTATCCCATTAACAATCCAGCCGCGATCTACCTCTTCGCTCACCCTGAGCTCTATCCGTTGCCAAACGTTCCTTCGGCGAACATCATCAACAACTTTCAGGGAAGCAGCGCGCAGGCCGTACGGAACGACCAGGGTGACATCAAAATCGATGCCAAGGTGACGGCTAAGGACACGCTTTCAGGGCGGTTTTCAATCGGCCGCGAATCGGATGGTTACAGCAGGGTGTCTCTGCCGACGGACACGCCATCGAACAACAACAACCCGTACACCGGCTTTGTTGTGAACTATACGCGGGTGCTTACGTCGAATCTGGTGAATGAGGCGCGTGCCGGCTTCGGGCGGACCCGGTACACGAATGTCGCTACTGACGTTGCCGGGCAGCTCGGGTTGACGGGGAATGCCAAGCTGGGGATTCCGGGTACGCAGCTGGCACCGGGCATGACGACCCTGGATGCGTCGAGTTCGAGCGTGCAGGCGATTGGCGGCGGGTCTGGCGGCACGAACGGTGTGCAGTCGGACAGCATTGTGAATGCCTATGTCTATGGCGACACCCTGAGTTGGCAGCGTGGCCGGCACAATATCAGGTTGGGTGGGCAGGCGATTCGGTACCAGGCGAACCGGAACTACAGCGGCAACGACGGTGTGCGTGGATTTTTCTCCTACAACTTTGGCGATGCGTGGGGGAACTTCCTGACCGATAAGGCATCTGCGTATGGGCAGGGTTCTTATAACGATGAGTGGGGTCAACGGCAGTGGCGCGATGCGGTCTTTGTGCAGGATGACTGGAAGGCGACACCGAACCTGACACTCAATCTCGGACTGCGCTGGGAATGGGACCAGCCGCTTTACGAAGTTCATAACAAACAGACCAACATCAACCTGCATGCCACCAGCAACGAGCCGACTGCTGTTCAATTTGCCGGGGTGAACGGCAACAGCCGCGCTCTCTATAACGATTTTTGGTATGGCTACATGCCGCGGGTGGGCTTTGCGTATTCGCCACCGAATTTTAAAGGCAAGTTTGTGGTCCGGGGGGGATACGGCATCACCAACTTCTACGAAGGCACTGGGGCAAATCTTCGGCTACCGCTGAACCCGCCTTACTTTGTCGACGCGGCCGCACAAGGCGATGGCTTTAAGACGAACTTTCAGGTCGGGAGCGGCTTCGTTCGTCCGGCGAATGCCGGTACGTTTGCCGGAAACGTCCGTGCATGGGATCCGAAGCTGAAGCCGGCACTGATTCAGCAGTTCAATCTCACGACGGAGACACAGCTGAACGCGGCGACGTCGCTGGTGATTGCGTATCTGGGACAGACCGGTAGCCACCTGGTTGATCCACGCGAAGGCAACCAGCTGAGGACTCCTGGAACATCGGCTGCGCAAGGCCCGGCTGCTCAATTGCCTGGACTTGGTTTGGTCACGCAAGTCAGCTTGACCGAGTCTGAAGCGACGATGAACTACAACGCTGTCCAGGTGACGGGTCGTCATCGTGCGGCGCAGGGGCTTGAGTTTTTGACCAACTACACTTACAGCAAGGCGCTTACAAACAACCTTGGCTACTACGGTGCGGGCGGTGGGGCTTCGGCGTCACAGAGTGCGTACTGGCAGGACTCCTATAATGGCGCTGCCGATTACGGGCCGGCGTTCTTCGACGCCACGCACATTTTCACATTCTCCGGCTACTATGACCTGCCCTTCGGACGGGGGCGCCGATTTGGGGCAAATATGAACCGAGCAATCGATCTGGCCGCGGGTGGATGGAAGCTGGGTGCAATCGCGAGTCTGCACTCGGGCCTGCCGCTGACGGTTTCATCGAACCAGAACTCGAACTACTTCGTTAATCAGCGAACCAACCGGGGCGACAAGTACCGATCACTGAAGGTGACGAATCGCTCGGTCGATCAGTGGTTTGGTAACAATGTAACGGCCTACGCACCAGTGCAGGTGAAGAATGTGACGACAGGGGCGGTCACCACGGAGAACGGCTGCACGGATCTAACTCAAAATCCAGCCGCCCTGGGGTGCGCGTACGGACCGGAAAGCGCGAATGGTCTTGGCACATCGCGTGTGGGCACAGAGCGGAATCCCGCCTACCAGGATCTGGATATGGCGCTAAATAAAGGATTTACGCTGATTGGAGAAAGAGAGCTTGCGTTCCGGGCCGACTTCTTCAATATTCTGAACCACCCGAGCCTCTCGCCACCGAATAACAACATCTCGTCTGGCAGCTTTGGGCAGATCACAAGCACGGTATCTACGGAACGCCAGATCCAACTCGCGTTGAAGCTTACCTTCTAACCCCAATGTAAACAGGTACGGAAGTGCCGGGTCTCCCCCAAGAGGCTCGGCACTTTGCGCTTCCGGAGCTGCCGATTGGGTGATTGATCGAGAGTTCACCGCTTCGTACGATAGCTGCTTAGTACATGGGCACGGAAGGGTCGATGGATCGGGACCACTGGTCGATGCCTCCGGCCAGCGACTGCACGTGTTCGAGACCCTGGTGACGGAGCCACATGGTGACATTCAGCGACCGGGCGCCATGATGGCAAAGGACGACGGTGGAGCGTTCGGGGTCCAACTCCTGAAGATGAGAGGGGATGTCGCCCATCGGGATGTGGGTGGCACCAGGAATGGACGCGATCTCGACCTCCCACAGCTCGCGCACGTCAAGCAGCAGAGGGGCGTTCGGCAGATGGCGCTGGGCGGCGAAGGCGTCGACAGAGATCTCGGGTGGGAGGGCTTCGGACATGTCCATAGCATAGCGGGTTGGCAGGCCGATTTGGGATCGCACATTACCGTGGTGCTCACCTCCAGCGGCTAAAACGGTCGTACACTAGAGCGTCCACGTGCATCTGGAGCGGAAACGACCACTGCGGGCCTGGTACGTAATTGCAAGAATGGGGACAGACATTGGAGAAGGTACTGATTGTCGAAGATGAGGTTCATGCCCGGACGGGTTTAACAGAGTTGGTAGAGAGCTGGGGATATCGGACCGAAGGGGCAGCGAACGGGTTCGAGGGTTTGGAGAAGGTGCAGCAATGGAGTCCGTCCATTGTGGTGACGGACCTGAAGATGCCCCGGATGGACGGCATGGAGATGCTGGGGCGGTTGGGAGAGCTTCCGCAGCGAGTTGCCGTGGTTATGCTGACGGCACAGGGCTCGATCGAAAGCGCGGTCGAAGCGATGCGGATGGGCGCGTTCGATTACCTGCCGAAGCCGGTTGATCCGACGCGGCTCCGGGCGATTTTGGAGAGTGTAAGCCGGCAGATGGGTGAGGTGGTGGCTGCGGAGGTAGAAGTGGCGAGCCGGCCGGTGCGGGAGGCCGGGAGCCTGGGGCCACTGGTGGGGTCGTCGTCGCAGATGCGGGCGATCTACAAGCTGATCGAGCGTGTGGCGCCGTCGAATGTGTCCGTGCTGGTGACGGGCGAGAGCGGGACGGGCAAGGAATTGGTAGCACGCAGCTTGCACGAGCTGAGTGGGCGACGAAACAAGCCGTTTGTGGCGGTGAACTGTGCGGCGATCCCGGAGACGCTGATCGAAAGCGAGATCTTCGGGCACGAGAAAGGCGCGTTTACCGGAGCGCTGGAGCGGCGGGCGGGGTGTTTCGAACTCGCTGAAGAGGGGACGCTACTGCTGGACGAGATTGGAGAGATGCCGGCGGCGACACAGGCGAAACTGCTGCGGGTGCTTGAGGATCGGAAGCTGCGGCGACTGGGGTCGAAGGCGGAGACGCCGGTGGATGTGCGGGTGATTGCGGCGACGAACAAGGATCCGGAACGGGCGGTGGCGGAAGGTGAGTTGCGGGGGGATCTGTACTATCGACTGAACGTATTTGCGATTCAGATGCCGCCATTGCGCGATCATCTGCAGGATGTTGGAGCGATTGCGGAGCGGATGGTGGCGGATATGAATGAGCGGCATGGATGTGCGATCTCCGGGATCGACGCGGCGCTGCTCGAGCGGCTGAAGACGTACACCTGGCCGGGGAATGTCCGGGAGCTGCGCAACACCATCGAACGAGCCACGATTATGGCTGGGCGAGGTCGGTTGGGCGTGGATCACCTGCCGCCACACTTTGGCGAGCCAGGGTTTGCCCCGGCAGCGACGCGTGCCCGGACCCCCTTGAATACTATGGTGACCTCTCTTGATCCGGCGATCGAGGCGGAACGCTTCCGGAGGGAGGAGAACACCGTTCGGGTGGAGGTTGGCACGACGGTAGACGAGGCCGAACGACAGCTGATCTTAAAAACGTTGACGTCGACCCATAACAACAAGACACGGGCAGCGGAGATTCTGGGAATCAGTTCGAAGACGCTGCAGAATAAGCTGAAGGAGTACTCCAGCGCGACGGCGGCAAACGGAACGGAGTAGGCGGGCGTGAGGCTCAAGACAAAGCTCGTACTAGCGACCACGGCGCTGACCACAGCAATTGTGCTTGTGCTCTCGACGATGTTTCTGGGCGAGCTGATGCGGCAAAGAATAGAGCAGACGGCCTCAAGCAACGAAGTGCTGGTACACGAAGTTCTGCTGATGACGCGACAGACGGTCGAAAGCGGGCTGAGGGAGCACCCGCCGACGGAGCCGGGGGAGAGCTCCTTCGAGGATGCGGTCGCAGACGCGCTACGCACGCACGGCTCGCTGATGGATGTCATGCAGGCGATCGTGCGCTACTCGCCGACGGTGCAGGACGTGAGTGTGACGAGGCCGGATGGTCGCATCTTGGTGAGCACCGACCCTGATTCAGTCGATACGGTGATGCGGCCGCGTTTCGACCTGCTGCGAATCCGGGATGAAAGTGTCTACCGCCAGACGCGGCAGGTGTTCGGGAAGGCGCGCGTGCTCGACCTGACTGAGCCGCTTGACCGGAATGGAAGGTCGTTTCTGATTGTTCACGTAGGCGTGCGATCAAGCTTTGTGCGGGCTTCGTATGAGCCTTGGCTGAAAGCTGCGTTGCTGTTCGCGCTGCTGGCGGCAGCAGGAGCCATGGTGGCGGCGGGTCTTCTGGCGAGTGCAGTCTTGCGGCCGATTGAGCGGATCAATGAACGCTTAGCAACGCTGGCCGGCAACGAGAATAAGCTGCCCGCGCAGAATGAGGTGACGAGCGAACCGCGCGACGCGGTCGTTCGGATGACACAGACGATTGATCGATTGGACGCGCAGATGCGCTCGACCGAGGCGGGGTACACGACGCTTCGAGCGAACGTGAATCAGATGTTGGAGACGTTGCGGGATGGCGTACTTTTGTTCGGCGAGGATGGTCGCGCGGCTATGGTCTCCGGGGCGGCCACGTACTTTCTTGACCGAACGGAGAAGGGAATGGTTGGCCGAACGATTGAGGAGATCTTTGTAGGTGGGACCGCGCTTGGGGATGCGGTGCTGTGGGCGTATGGGGGAGACGAGCCGCAGGTCATCGACCGGGTGCCGCTCGAGGATGGACGGATCGTGCAGTTTTCGGTCGAGCACATTGGCGCGGGCACGGGGCGGGAGATGGGCACGCTCGTCCGCTTGCGGGATATGGAGTCTGCCGCGCAGCTCGAAAAAGAGCTTGAGGTGTCGCGGCGGTTGGCAGCGGTGGGTCGGTTGACCGTTGGTGTGGGGCATGAGGTGAAGAACCCGATTAATGCGATGGTGGTTCACCTTGAGCTGCTGAAGTCGAAGCTGGCAGTGATGGATAAGACAGCGTCGGCCGGGGCGCAACGGCACGTCGATATTCTGGCCGGCGAAATGCGGCGACTGGATCGGGTTGTAGAGACGCTGGCTGATTTCTCGCGACCGATGGAGTTGCATCTGACCGAACGCAGCATTCTGGATGTCATTGACGCCGTGGTGGAGTTGACCGAGGCCGAGATGGACGAGAACGGCGTGCGGATCCTAATCGAAGCGCCACGTGAGCCGCTGCTGGTCCGGATCGATGGTGAGCTGATTCGCCAGGCCCTTCTCAACTTGGTGCTGAACGGGATGCAGGCGATGCCCGGAGGGGGCATACTGCGACTTTCCAGCTACCGCGATAAAGGCGATGTTGTCGTTGAGGTAGCAGATGCAGGCGACGGTATCGCGGAAGACATTCTTCCGCGTATCTTCGATCTGTACTTCACAACCAAAGCCAAGGGAAGCGGCATCGGGCTTGCGATGACGTATCGCATTGTGCAGATGCATGGCGGATCCATGGATGTGAGTTCTACGACTGCTGAACAGGCAGATGGCGCGTCGGGTCTTTCCAAAGGCACCTTGTTTACTGTGCGTCTGCCGACATCAGCGGTGATTGAAGTGCGAAAGCGGGTCGGCTCCGGCAACCAGGGACGGCGACCGGCAGGAGAGATTGTTTGAGGCGGTCAGCACGAAACGGGAGGACGGTTGCTGGAGCGCGGCGCGTGATGGCCGTTGCCGGGGCTTTTGCGATGGTGGCTCTGACGAGCTGTCACCATCACCGAGTCCAGCCAGTGCTGCTGCCGGCGCAGACCCCCGTTGCCCTGATCGAGGTTCCTGAACCACAGAGCGAACCGCTGGTGCAGGAACAGAGTCCAAAGCTACCCGCGGTGCCCACCTCTCAGGCTGCCGGCAAACCGAAGAAGGCGAAAAAACGAAGTCCGAAGACAAGCGCGGGGACGGCTGCACCGACGGCGGGCGCGACAACGGCCACTTCTGCTACTGCATCGGCAAAGAAGCCGGCTGACGCCGCAGCGGCGACTCCGCCGGGGAAGGCGGAGAGCACCGTTGTGGAGATCGGTGCTCTGACGGTGGGTGGAGAGCAGAGTCCGCGCGCACTGCAGGAGGCGAATGAACTGATCGCGGCAAACGCTCGCCGGCTGACAGGCTTGAGCGCAGATGCCCTGAAGGAGCAGGCGGAGCTGGTGGGGAAGGTACGAAATTTCCAGAAGGAAGCGCAGCAAGCTCTCTCCTCAGGCGATGCGGAGGGGGCGAAGACGCTGGCCACAAAGGGCAAACTGCTACTGGACGATCTCGATCGGGGCGGGTCGAAGTAAAGCCAATGTGCAGACCGCGGAGAGCCTAGGCCTCCGCCCCATGACACTTTTTGAACTTCTTTCCTGAGCCGCAAGGGCACAAGTCGTTACGACCTACCTTCTCGCCGGCAAGTCGAGGGCCGCCCCCGTTTGACGAGCCATTTGACCCCGCCATGCGTGCCTGCTCGAGCTCTCGCTGCTTCTTTCGTTCAAACTCGCGTTCCAGAGCGTCGATGGTGGTCGAGGGAGCTTTGGAGATGCGAGGTGCCTGCCTTTGCTGAAGAGGAGGCATCTCCGTAACCTGTGCCGGCGCGTTTGGCGTGGTGACTGGCATGGCGGGCTGAGCTTCGTTGCGGAGCAGATCTGGAAGGGTGGGGTCCGGAATGGGTTGATGCTGGAGCGAGGCGAGCTGTGCTTGCGCGAGTTGCTCCGAGCTCTCGATCGGCTCGCCGTCGGGACCGATGATCTGCATGCGAAAGAGATGTCGGGCAACATCTTCCTGGAACTGCATCATCATCGCCTCGAAGATCTCAAACGACTCTTTCTTATAGGCGACGAGAGGATCTTGTTGGGCGTAGCCGCGCAGGCCGATACCCTCTTTCAAATGATCCATCGCCAGCAGGTGATCTTTCCAGAGACCGTCGAGAACGGAAAGCATGACGATGCGCTCGTGGTAACGCATGCCGGCGGCACCGAGGATCTGCTCCTTGACGGTGTACCGTTGTTGCAACTTGGTGAAGAGGGTCTCACCGAGATCATGCCGGCTTAGGGCGTGGGCGTCAATCTCGCTTTCCAGAGGCGCACCGAACTGTTGATGAAGCGCATTGAAGAGTTCGTCGAGCTTCCAATCTTCGACGTGCGCCTTTTCCGGCACATATTTGTCGAGCATATTGGAGAGGATGGTGGACAGATAATCCTCGGTGACGAGCTGCTTCTGATCGACGCCTTCCATGAGCTGCCGGCGGAGGCCGTAGACGGCTTCGCGCTGTTTGTTCATGACGTCGTCGTACTCGAGGACGTGCTTGCGGGATTCGAAGTTCTGAGATTCAACGGCTTTCTGAGCAGCCTCGATGCGGCGGGAGATCATGCCGCTCTCGATGGGGACGCCTTCCTCCATGCCGAGGCGTTGCAGAAGAGTAGAGACCCACTCTCGCGCGAAGATGCGCATGAGGTCATCTTCGAGCGAAAGATAGAAGCGGCTGGCGCCGGGATCGCCCTGCCGGCCGGCGCGACCACGAAGCTGGTTATCGACGCGACGGGACTCGTGGCGCTCGGTGCCGAGGATGTGGAGACCGCCGGCGCCGATGACGGCGTCGTGCTCGGACTTGGCGGCGCCTTCGTGGGCGGCGGTGGCGGCATCCCATGCGGCCTGCGAGGTTTCGAACTCCTGGCCGGAGTAGTAGAAGCGCACCATGCCAGGACCGGCGATGGGGGAAATCTCGCCCTGAGCGGCAGAGACGGCGCGAGCCTGCTGTTTGCGGACGAGGTCTTGCCGGGCCATGAAGTCGGAGTTGCCGCCGAGCAGGATGTCCGTACCACGACCGGCCATGTTGGTCGCGATGGTAACCATGCCGAGGCGTCCTGCCTGGGCGACAATCTCGGCCTCCTTCTCGTGGAACTTGGCGTTGAGGACAACGTGCCGGACGCCTTTACGCTTCAGGATCTCAGAGAGCAGCTCTGACTTCTCGATTGAGGTAGTGCCGACCAGGACGGGCTGTTTAAGATCGTGCAGGCGGGCAATCTCGTCGGCGACGGCGAAGTATTTTTCTTTTGCAGTGCGGAAGACTACGTCCTGATTTTCCAGTCGTTTCATCGTTCGATTGGTCGGGACGACGACGATGTCGAGCTTGTAGATCTTGTCGAATTCCGCAGCTTCCGTCTCGGCGGTGCCGGTCATGCCGGAGAGCTTTTTGTACATGCGGAAGTAGTTCTGGAAGGTAATGGTGGCAAGGGTCTGGTCTTCCTTGCGAATGGCGACGCCCTCTTTTGCTTCAACTGCCTGGTGCAAGCCGTCGGACCAGCGGCGTCCGGGCATAAGGCGGCCGGTAAACTCGTCGACGATGATGATCTCGCCGTCCTTGACGACATACTCGACGTCACGCTTGTACAGATTGTGCGCCTTCACGGCAACTTCAACGTGATGCTTGAGATCCCAGTTTTCGGGGTCAGCGATGTTGCCGATGCCGAGCAGGCCTTCGATCTTCTCCCAGCCTTCATCCGTGATGGTGATGGAGCGTGACTTCTCGTCGACGACGAAGTCGCCGGTATAGATCTTTTCGTCGACGGTCTCGGTAAGTTCACCTTTTTCGAGCTCGGGGATGATGACGTTGACGCGGGCGTATTTGTCGGTGGTCTGATCGGTCGGGCCGGAGATGATGAGGGGCGTGCGGGCTTCGTCGATCAGGATGGAGTCAACTTCGTCAACGATGCAGTAGTAGTGATTGCGCTGCACCTGATCGCTGATCTCGAACTTCATATTGTCGCGCAGGTAGTCGAAGCCGAACTCGTTGTTGGTGCCGTAGGTGATGTCGGCGGCGTAAGCGGCGCGGCGCTGCGGATCGTCGAGGTCGTGGACAATGACGCCAACGGTAAGGCCGAGAAAGCCGTAGATCTTGCCCATCCACTCGGCATCGCGCTTGGCGAGGTAGTCATTGACGGTGACGACGTGGACGCCGCGCCCGGCGAGGGCATTGAGGTAGCAGGGGAGGGTGGCGACCAGAGTCTTGCCTTCGCCGGTCTTCATTTCGGCGATCTTGCCGGAGTGGAGGGCCATGCCGCCGAGGAGCTGCACGTCGAAGTGCCGCATACCGACCATGCGCTTTCCGGCCTCGCGAACGACGGCAAAGGCTTCGGGCAGAAGCTCGTCAAGAATGACCTTTTCCGCCGCATAGACAGCGGCCGCGTAGTCGCTGCGAGCTTCCATGGAGAGACTGGCCGGGTCACCTGAAGACGGGACCTTAGCGACGGCGTCGGCGATGCGCTGACGAAACTCGAGCGTTTTGGCTCGGAGCTGCTCGTCGGACAGAGACTGTATGGAGGTTTCGAGAGCGTTGACCTGCTCTACAACCGGAAGCAAGCGCTTCACGGCGCGTTCATTACTGGTACCGAAGACCTTAGCGATAGCGGAATTGAACAAGACGGCTGGTGTCCTTCAGTGGACGAGGTACGCCCATCTCTAGTGTAAACGCCCGGACGCGCCTGCGGTCTGCCTCGATGGGTAAGGGCGCCGGGAAGAGGTTCTTGGTTGGATCAGCAGGGACGAGGTGACTCCCGTAGGCGGCCCCTATACTTATCCTCGCGAGGCTGATGGAGGAAGAGATTCTGACACGAGCGTTGAACGAGCGGGTACGAGGCAAGCAATGTAAACCAACTCCGGGAAGGTCTCGCGCTGGCAGTGGAGGCCGGAGGGGGAGCGTACGTTTGGCCGCGATGCTGGCACTCCCCCTGCTTGCCAGCGGGCTTGTGGCCCAGACGAGCGGTATATGGACGGTGAGGCCCGAGTGGGTCAGGGCGCACGAGGAGTTCCTGGCGAGCGACGTTCTGGCGGGCCGCGGGAGTGCAACCCGGGATGAGCAGATCGCAGCTACCTATGTTGCGTCGGAGTTTCTGGCCTATGGCCTGGAGCCGGCACCGGGGGTGAAAGACTTTCTGCAAGCGGCGGAGATCGTTTCTCCGTCTCTTGATGGGCATGCCACGTTGCGTGTGGGTTCAATCGCGGTGGAAGAAGGCAAGGGGATGCGACTTCTGCTTTCGACCGGGGAGCCGGTACGTGGACCTGTTGGAACGATGGAGCTGGACAAACCGCTTCCGCAGGCCCTTCCGCGTGGTGCTGTGCTGCTCGCATCCGGATCGGTGGACGTGAAGAGGCTTGGAGAAACAGTGCGGGCGGCCCGCAAGGCCGGAGTTGCGGCGTTGATTGTTACGGAAGGCGCAGGGACTGTAGCGCTTACGGATCAATGGGGTGGAGGAGTTCGCCTGCCGAAGCGGCTGGCCGAGGTGCCGGCGAGGCCGGGCGTGACGCTCGTGGCGGTCACGGACGAGCAGATGCAACGGATGCGGGAACTTGGCGGCGCGCAGGTGGCAACGCTTGCCGTGCAACCGGTTCCCCAGGGGCCTCAGGCCACGTACAACGCAATCGGCTACCTGCCGGGGAGCGATGCGGCGAGCGGAACACTTCTGCTGACGGCACATCTGGACCACCTTGGGATCGGAAAGCCGGTGAACGGCGATGCGATCTATAACGGCGCTAATGACGATGCGGCGGGCACGACGGCGGTGCTGGAACTGGCGCATGCCCTGGCCAGCGGAAAGAAGCTCCGGCGCAATGTTTTGTTTGTCTGTTACGGGAGCGAGGAAGCGGGCGAGCTGGGGAGCGAGTACTTTGGCCGACACAGTCCTGTTCCGCTCAAGGAGCTAATCGCCAATCTTGAGTTTGAGATGATCGGCACTCAGGATCCGAAGATGCCCGCGGGGACGCTTTTGCTGACCGGGTGGGAGCGATCCGATCTTGGACCAACGCTGAAGGCGCACGGGGCGCTGCTTGGCCCTGACCCGTATCCGGAGCAGCATTTTTTTGAGCGGTCCGATAACTACCAGCTCGCGCTCCAAGGCGTGGTGGCGCACACGGCAGCCGGGTATGGGATGCCGGCGACCTACCACCAACCGAGTGACGATCTCCGGCACCTGGATTTGAACTTCATGACGACAGCCATTCAGTCGTTGATTGAGCCTGTACGCTGGCTGGCCGGGAGCGACTTCAAGCCTGCCTGGACCAAGGATGGGCAGCCGCATCGATAGTCTGGAGCATACGAGGAGAATCTATGAATGACCGTTCCGCCATTGAGTTTGCCCGAGAGAACGGGCCACGCTTCGTCGAGGAGTTGAAGGCGTTGCTGCGGATCCCGTCGGTCTCGACCGATCCGCTACGGGTGGGGGATGTTCGTCAGGCAGCGGAGATGTGCCGCGGTGAGCTGGAGCGCCTTGGGATGAAACGGGCGCGACTGGTCGAGACATCGATGGCCGAAGAGATCGTAACGGACCCGGCCGGGACGGCGCAGGTGGTGCCGCTGCGGATCGGTCACCCGCTGGTGCTTGCGGAGTGGATGGACGCAGGCGCGGACGCGCCGACGGTGCTCTGCTACGGGCACTACGACGTGCAACCGGCCGAGCCGCTCGAGGAGTGGCTATCGCCGCCGTTTGAGCCGACGGAGCGGAACGGGAACCTGTACGCGCGGGGAGCGGTGGACGACAAGGGCCAGATGTGGATGCATGTGAAGGCGCTCGAAAGCCTGTTTGCCGCGGGTAGAGGACGTCTGCCGGTGAATGTGCGAGTGGTGCTTGAAGGTGAGGAGGAGGTAGGGGGTGAAGGCATCGCTCGATTCGTGCGGGAGCACGCTACCGAGCTGGCGGCTGACGTTGCGCTGGTCAGTGACACGGAGATGTTTGCACCCGATCTACCGACGTTGTGCGTAGGGCTGCGCGGCATGATCTACACCGAGATCGAAGTTCGGGGGGCACGCACGGACCTTCATTCGGGAATGTACGGCGGAGCTGCGCCAAATCCGTTTGTTGCGCTGGCGCAGATCATTGCGAAGCTCAAGGACGAGACTGGGCGCATTCAGATTCCGGGAATTTATGACAAGGTGCAGGCACCGACCGAGGCGGAGCTTGGTGCGTGGCGGGCGCTTCCGTTCAGCGAGGAAGAGTATCGGGAGGCGGAGGTGGGATCGACCGAGCTGGTGGGCGAGACTGGTTTTTCGGTGCTGGAGCGGACCTGGGCACGGCCGACGCTCGATGTGCACGGAATGCCGGGCGGGTTCATCGGGGCGGGTGCGAAGACGGTCATCCCGGCGCAGGCGGTGGCCAAAGTGAGCTTGCGGCTAGTTCCGGATATGACCCCGGCGGAAACCTTTGGGCAGCTCCAGTCATATGTCCGTGAGATTACGCCGAAGGGGGTACGCGTGGAGGTTCGGCTGATTCACTCGGGCGATCCGATTGTAGTCAGTACGGAGAATGCCTACGTCCGGGCGGCGGTAGAGGCCATGCGCGAGGTTTGGGGCAAGGAGACGGTGTTTGTGCGTGGCGGTGGATCGATTCCAATCGTGGGGGACTTCGTGCGCGAGCTGAAAATCCCGACCGTGATGATGGGGTTTGGTCTGCCGGACGATAATCTCCATGCGCCTAATGAGAAGTTCCACCTGGCGAACTTCCATCGGGGGATAGCGTCGGTTATTGATTTTCTGGAGCGGGTCGGTCGCGATGCACAGTGACGGACGAGTCCGAGGGTACGTTCTCGCGGGTGGACGGAGCTCCCGCATGGGAATTGATAAGGCGGAGATTGTGTTCGGCGGGCGGACGTTGCTTGAAAACGCAGTGACCGCGATGCGCTCGGTGAGCGATCAGGTGGTGATTGTGGGCGAACGGAAGGAGGTTCCCGCGGACGTGATGTGCCTTCCGGACATGTTTGCCGGATGCGGTCCGATAGGCGGGATGGAGACGGCGCTCCGCGATTGCGAGCAGAACGGAGCGAAGCTTGCTGCGTTTCTGCCAATCGATACGCCGCTGCTGCCGGGAGGGCTGCTGCGAGGGTTGGTGGAGTTCTGGAGCGAGCGGGAAACGGTTCGGGTAGGCGTGGCGGTTGCCGATGGGTATGTGCAGCCATTGATAAGTGTGCTCCATGTGGATCTGCAGCCGGCGCTTCGCGCGCGCCTGGAGGCTGGCGATCATAAGCTGCAGCCGGCACTTCGATCTGCAGCGAGCGCCTTGGCGGAGAAGTTGGATGTCGTGCTAAACGAGGTGTTCGTCCAGACCCCGATCGAGTTTGGCGACCGGGTGGTGCTGTCGCCGCAGGGAACGCCGCTGCACTTCCTGCCGACGGCCGAGGAGTGGGAACGGAGGTCGATGTGGTTTGCGAACCTGAATACCCCGGCCGAACTGCAGAGGCTTCTTAAAGGCGAGCAGAAAGGGTGGCCGGAAGTGATGCCGCAGATCGGCACCGAGCATCCTAGAAAGATATCGGAAAGGCAAAACAGCAGATGAACGATGAAGGTTCACAAGCGGAGATTGGCTCTGAGCTGAGAGCTCTGGTGGATGCCCCCGAGGGAACGGTGGCTGCAGCCTCTGCAGATAAGGGCGCGCGGGGTCAGGTGGTGCAAGTGCCTGAGCGACACCGGGTCCCGGACGATCGGGGCGGGCAGGAGATGGGCGCCGAAGGCTCTCTCACCGATGGCATCTCTGCGGATGTAGCGCCCGCGGTGGAGGAGTTTCTGGAGGAAGCCGCGCAGCAGAATGAGGCTGCGTCAGAGGCGGTGGCTGAAGGAGACAAGAACGGCGAGATTGCCCACTACATCTCGTTTGAGGGTATTTCGAAATCGTTTGGGGACTTCCATGTGTTGAAGGATGTGAGTTTCTTTGTGAATTCTGGGGAGACGTTATGCATCCTGGGAAGGTCAGGTGTCGGAAAGTCGGTCTCGTTGCAGATGCTTTTAGGCTTCTTGAAGCCTGACTCGGGCACCATCAACGTGGCAGGAGAGGATATTACCCGGTTTGATGAGAAGCGTCTTCAGGCCATTCGGCGAAAGGTCACGATGGTCTTTCAGAACGGCGCGCTATTTGATTCCATCAGCGTCGGCGAGAACGTCGCCTTTCCGCTCCGGGAGCGAGGCGAACTGGGAGAACACCAGATCTTCCAGGTTGTGAAGGGGCTGCTCGAGATGGTGGGGGTGGCCGGCATGGACAATCTGCTACCGAGCGATCTATCAACCGGAATGAAGCGGTCGGTGGCGATTGCGCGCGCCTTGGCCAGCCAGCCGGAAGCGGTGCTCTATGATGAGCCAACAACCATGGTGGACCCATTGATGGGACAGCTGCTTGGTAATCTGATTGACCGGCTGAAGCAGCAGCTTCACCTCACAAGCATCGTGGTGACGCACGACATGCGGTTTGCAAAAAAGCTGGCAGATCGTGTGGTGTTTTTGCATGAAGGAAATGCGCGATTCTTTGGGACCATAGAAGAGATGGAGCAGAGCGAGGATCCAATCCTGCAAGAGTTCCTTTCGCTTGACAAGCTTGTGCTGCCGGTTATCGATGACGCTCCAGTTGCGGCGGCCATGTAGCTCCGAACTTCGCACGGTATCGTAGTAAACACGGATTATCACTCGAAAGAAGTATGTGCAGGCTGCTCCTCAACCTGCAAGGTGACTTCATCAGCACTTAGATAGGTTAGGGCGTCGTCGACGACCGTCCTCCAGCCGGCAAAGGGAAGCCTAGCCACGAAAAGGCACACGCATTGGCAACACCAGACTATCTGCAGCAGGTAATCGTCTCGGGACGAAGGCGCACAGGCGAAGATCGCCGGGCGTTCGGCGGCCGGGCGAGTGCGCGCTGGCGGCCGTCGGTGACCAGCCTGGTGTGGAGTGCGCTTGATGTCGCCACGATCTTACTCGCCTGGATCCTGGCGCTGCGGCTGCGAGCAACAGTTCCATCAGACGTTCATTTCTTCGGGGTTCTGCCCTACATCCTTCGGTCGTCGCCACCAGTGGCGTTGCTGTACATTGGCGGGTTTGCGCTTGGCGTTGTGTTTTTCATGCGCTCGTATGGGCTTTATACGCCGCTGCAGTACCGGAGTGGGCTGCATGAGCAACGCATGGTTGTGCAGTCCACCCTGACAGCCGGTCTGGTGCTGTGCGGGACGCTGTACGTGACGCGGAATCTCGCAGTCTCCCGCCTAGTTGTCTTCATGCTGGTCGTGCTCAGCGCCATCTTTCTGTGTGTCCGACGCGCCGTTTGGCGACGCATTGTCTATAAGCGGTACCTGGACGGAATCGAGACCCGAAACATCATGATCGTAGGTGCGGGGCGGGTAGGCCACGCGTTGCGCAACCATCTGGAGTCGTTGCAGCATCTAGGGTTCCGCTTCAAGGGCTTTGTTGCGCTGACGGAGCGCGAAGCGGAGACCGGGGATGTCGATGTGATTGGCGATTTGCGGAACTGCGTATCGATCGCCCGATCTTTGTTTGTCGACGAGATCTTCTTTTCGGTGCCCGCGGCCAAAAAGGTTGTGATCAACCTGGTCGAGGAGGCCCGCAGCGCTGGCATCGATGTACGCGTCGTTCCCGATCTCTATGATGGTCTGGCGTGGAATGCGCCGGTCGAATACATTGGCCAGTTTCCGACGATTCCTCTGCATCGCCGCGAGTTTCCCATTGGCGCATTTCTGCTGAAGCGCATGCTGGATATAACACTTTCTCTGCTGGCGCTGCTGGTGACGGCGCCGCTTACGGCGATTCTTGCACTTGCGGTGAAGTTTGATTCAAGCGGACCGATTCTCTATCGGGCGCAACGAATCGGGCGCAAAGGACGCACGTTTATCTGCTATAAATTTCGCACTATGGTGGTCGGAGCAGACCATATGAAGGCCGATCTGGCGCATATGAACGAGCGCGAGGGTGTTCTGTTCAAAATGCAAAACGATCCACGCGTGACCAAGGTCGGTCGCTTCCTCCGGAAGTATTCGCTCGATGAGTTGCCGCAGTTTTACAACGTGCTTCGGGGTGACATGAGTCTGGTTGGGCCACGGCCGCCGATTGCGTCGGAGGTAGAGCAATATGATCTGCCGCATCTGCGACGCCTGGACGTCCTGCCTGGCATCACCGGTTTGTGGCAGGTTGAGGCGCGGCAGGATCCTTCCTTCGATAGCTACATCTCGCTGGATACGGCGTATGTCGAAAACTGGAGTCTCTGGTTGGATTTGAAGATCCTTGCACGGACGATCAGCGTGGTCATTAGTGGGACAGGCAGCTAGCCGTTGCGATGGCCGTATGGAGCTGATTCATTGAAGCGATAGACTGTACGGGTGAGAGTTGCCCTCGCTCAGATCAACCCTACTGTCGGAGACTTCACCGGCAATCTGGCTCGCATGATCGACGCTGCAGAGCGTGCTGCAACGGCCCGCGCGGAAATCGTACTCTTTCCGGAGCTTGCCGTCTGCGGCTATCCTCCCGCTGATTTGCTCGAGAAAGAGGCGTTCCTGGACCGGGCGGAGCAAAGTGTTGCCAATCTGGCGCAATGGACGGCCGAGGCTGGGCGACCCGCTATCCTCTGCGGCAGCGTTCAGCGTTCCGGCGTTCCCGAGGGCAAGCGTGCGGCGAACGTCGCTGTGCTTCTCGCGCAGGGAGAGCAGGTCTTTGCACAAACCAAGCGGTTACTGCCGTTCTACGATGTCTTCGATGAACAGCGATATTTTGAGCCGGCGGGAACGCAGTGCCTGACGACGCTGAACGGACATGCTGTCGCGGTTACGATCTGCGAAGATGCCTGGAACGATAAGCTCTTTTGGCCCGAGCGCCGATATGCGATTGACCCGGTAGATGAGCTCATGCAGAGCTGGCCGGCGGGTGAGCAGCCGCGGTTAATTCTGAACATCTCGGCCTCGCCCTACTGGAAGGGCAAGCGCGGCGTTCGCGAGGAGATGCTGGGAGCGCTGGCGCGGCGGCACAACGCCACCGTCGCGATGGTCAACCAAGTGGGTGGAAACGATAGCCTGATCTTTGATGGATCGTCGCTAGTGCTGGGGCCAGGCGGGGAGGTTATGGCGCGGGCGCGATCGTTCGAGGAAGATCTGCTGGTCTTCGATGTTGGCGCGCACGGCAACCAGAGGACCATCGCTGGTGTGCTTCGTGACGAGCGAGATGAGATCGCTGCGACGTCAGAGGCATTGGTGCTGGGAACCCGGGACTACCTGCATAAGTGCGGCTTTCGTAGGGCGCTGGTCGGCTTGAGTGGAGGGATCGACTCCGCGCTGGTAGCGGCGATCGCTGTCGACGCGCTGGGAGCGGAGAACGTCATCGGCATTGGTATGCCGAGCGAGTACTCATCTTCGGGCTCGATCGACGATGCGCGGGCGCTCGCTGCCAATCTTGGAATCCGCTTCGATTTGGTCGCGATCCGCGACATCTTCACCCGTGAGATGGCCGCGCTCGAGCCTCTGTTTCGTGGGACGGAGTTTGGCTTGGCGGAGGAGAACCTACAGGCCCGGATTCGCGGAACACTGTTGATGGCGCTCTCGAACAAGACGGGAGCAATTGTGTTAACGACCGGCAACAAGAGCGAGATGTCGACCGGGTATTGCACGCTTTACGGCGACATGGTGGGCGGGCTGGCTGTGATAGGGGATGTGTGGAAGACGCGTGTGTATGAGCTGTGTAGGTATGCCAATCGCGAGCGGGAGGTGATTCCTCGGTCGACGATGGAAAAGCCACCTTCAGCGGAGCTGCGGCCAGGGCAGAAAGATACGGATTCGTTGCCGCCGTACGAGGTGCTGGACCCGATCCTGGAGGCGTATGTCGAGCGATATGAGAGCGCGGCCGAAATCGCGGAGGCGCAGAAACTGAATCTAGAACTAGTTGAAAGCGTACTCAAGCTGGTGGAACGCAGTGAGTACAAGCGGCAACAGGCGGCCCCGGTACTCAAGGTTACGGAGAAGTCATTTGGTTTGGGACGTCGATTCCCAATCGCGGTCAAGGTGCAGGTTTAACGAGACGTTTCCCCCGGGATCATGGGTGGGCGGTAAGAAGGCGGACGGATGACGAAGTGGACGATGCTAATGGGCGGCTTGTTGCTGGGGCTGCCATCTGTGGCACAACAGTCAACGCCAACAGCAGGTGCCGTGCAGCAGCCGGCGGCGGCCTTGCAGATACATGGGCTTGACCCATCGGCGCGGATCGATCCGTTCCCGGCAACTGATCCGAAGAACTTCACCGCAACCTCGCCGACGACGGCGACGGTCGACCAGTTCTTGACGGCGCTGTGGGGATATGACACGAACCGACTATGGCGGGTGTTTTCGATTCAATCAACGGCGGCCCCGGGTGTGAGCCGGGTGACGGTGCTGGTGACGGAGAAGACGGCGAATGCAAAAGTGCAGCCAACAGCGTTCTTTGTGACTCCGGACGGGAAGCATGCGATTGCCGGCGATGGGGTTGTGGAGTTTGGAGCAAAGCCGTTTGCGGAGGCTCGGGAGAAGCTACAGGCGCGCGCCGACGGGCCGGCGCGTGGGTCGGCGAGTAAGGCGCTTGAGTTGGTGGAGTTTGCGGATATGCAATGTCCGCACTGCAAGGATGCGCAGGCCAGCATGGATCGTTTGCTGCAGGATTTTCCGAACGCGCGCCTTATTTATCAACACTTTCCGATCCCTTCGATTCATCCATTTGCGATGGAGGCGGCGGAGTTTGGGGTGTGTGTGGCGAAGGCGAAACCGGAGGCATTCTGGACCTATCTGCAGGCGGTGTACGACACGCAGGGCGGTCTGACGGCTGGGGATGGGAATGCGACGTTGAAGGCCGCGGTGACCAAGGCTGGCCGGGATCCGGCGGCGGTGGCGACCTGTGCGGCGACACCGGCGGCCAAGGCGCAAGTGGAGGAATCCATTCGACTTGGCACGGACGTGGGGGTGGATCAGACGCCCATTCTGGCGATCAATGGGCACATGATTCCGGTGTCTCCGGCATCGATTCCATACGAGACGTTGAAGCAAATCGTACAGTTTCAGGCGCAGCAGGACGGGGTTAGATAGAGGCCTGACGGGAGAGGGTGAGGAGCTCGGACCAGGCCGGATCTTCGACAGGAACACCGGTTTTGAGGTTGATTTCGCGCAGGTGGAGCGTGTTTTCGCCGGGGTAACGCGGCGTTTCGTCGAGGTTCGAGCGCGGTGCCTGGTGAAGTTCATCGATAAGAGCGGTGGCGGCGCGGTCGAGCTCGGCGGCGGCGGAAACGTTGGCGGGATCGATCGCGAGGAAGAACTGGGAGAGGCCGGTCTCGCGAAGCGGGTCGGGGGAGATCTCGTGTGTGGCGTTGCCGCCGGAGAGAAGGGCGGCGAAGAGATCGAGGGTAAGGGCAAGGCCGGAGCCCTTCCAGAAGCCGATGGGAAGAGCGCGGAAGGTCTCGGTGATGGCGGTGGGGTCCGTGGTGAGGGCGCCCGAGCGATCGTAGCCGCCGGGGACGGGGAGCTGCTTGCCGCGTTTGCTGTAGGCATCGAGCTGACCGTAGGAGAACTGGCTCATGGCCATGTCGAGAACCACGTGGGGGCCGCCGGCGTACTCCCCGGCCGGGGTGCGGCGAGGGACGGCGAGGACGAGGGGGTTGTTGCCGAGGGTAGCGGCGGAGGTTCCCCAGGCAGGGAGGTTGCGGCCGGTGTTGGTCCAGCAAATGGCGAAGAGGCCCTGGTCGGCGGCCTGCCAGCCGAAGCTGCCGGCACGCATCCAGTGGTTGGTGTGGGCAAGGGCGACGGCGCCAAGCGAATGGGTGCGGGCGAGGGTGATGGCGCGCTGCATGGAAGCGTGGGCGTTGAGATTGCCGACGCCGGCGTTGCCGTCCCAGCGCTCGAGGGCACCGTGGCCGAAGACGAGGCTCGGTAGCGCGTTGACGTTGACCGAGCCGTTCCGGACGGTGGCAACGAAGCGGGGGAAGCGGTTGAGGCCGTGGGTGTAGACGCCGTCGCGGGTGGCTTCGGCGGTGAGGCGGGCGGAGAGGGCGGCGCGATCGGGGCTGAGGCCGAGGGCGTACATGGCGCGGGTGAGATGGTGAAGCAGATCGGGGAAGGGGACGCGCATGAGGGTAGCCTAGCGCAGGTCATCCTTTGCTGTGCAAAGAGAATAAAAGCAAGGACAACAGCAGATCCCCATGGGATGACAGCCAAAAGACAGGATCCTCTGCCTACCTAGAGGAGATTTATTCAGCGCGAGGACATGGTTGCCAGCAAGGCCTGCGTCTGGGCTAGGACGGTGGGCCAGGCGGCGCTGCGGGGATCGACGACGTCCATGTGGTCCTGGTCAGGCAGAAGGTGGACATCGGCGTGTGAGCCTGCGTGGCGGGAGCGCTCCGCCCAGCGATGAGGGAGATCGGGCGGAATCTGATCGTCGGAGGTGCCTTGAAGGAGGGTTTGGGGGACGGGGAGGGGAAGCAGATCGCCGGGGTTTCCGGCCTGGTAGCGGAGCGGAAGATCCTGCGGGCTGCCGCCCATCAGGTTGTAGATTTCTTCTCTATCGTGAGCGAAGCTGGAGTCGCCGGCGAGGTCGATGAGGAGGCGGAGATCGACGGCACCGGCGAGGGAGAGGACGCCGCGGAGGGGCACACCTGGGGGCGGGGCAGAAAGAGTTCGCTGCGGGCGTTGATGTGGTAGCGGCCGGCGACCCAGAGGGCGAGATGGCCGCCGGCGGAGTGACCCGCCGTGATGACGCGGGAGGGGTCGAGCGGATAGCGTTTCGCAAGCTTGGTGACGAAGTCGAGGCCGGCGGTGGCGTCGTGAAAGGTGTGGGGCCAGCCGCCACCGGTGAACCCGACGCGGCGGTACTCGATTGACCAGACGGCGATGCCGGCGCGCCGGAAGGCGGCGCACAGATGGCTAGCGTGGCCGAGATCGTAGGCAGACTTCCACCAGCCGCCGTGAAAGAAGACGACGAGTGGATGCGGTGTGGGGATGGAGGTCTGGCTCTCTCGGAGAGGAAGCCAGAGATCGCCGAATTGCGAGGCATCGGGGCCGTAGGGGATGCGGTGGTCGGCGGGGAGGGACATAAAGTCCATGCGCATGGGATTCAAAGCGGGGTCACTACACCAAACGTCAAAGATCGCACGCTAAGCTCCATTGCGGAAACCTATTGCCAGCGGGAAAGCAATCGCAACAGCCTTTTGCAACTTGAATTATTAGGGTTTGGGCACTTTGCTCTCAGTCGTGCGCAAACGTTCGTTTCCGCAACGCGAGCACAGGCCGCCTATCTCCGGTTAGAGATTTCGGTATAGGCCAAGCACAAGCATTGCAGATACCCTAGACGCGATTACCAGGAGACCATCATGGCTGCGGAATTTGGCGCAACATCTACAACAGAAGACGTGCTCGAAGGTGCTGATCTGCGCGGTCATCGCATCTTGGTGACCGGCGTTTCAGCCGGAATCGGTGTTGAGACCGCCCGAGCGCTAGCTGCGCGCGGGGCGAAGGTTGTTGGTACCGCACGCAATTTGGATAAAGCACACCCCGCACTTGAGCAAGTCCGCTCTCAAGCTGCTTCTGGAGGAAGTCTGGAGCTCGTGGAGCTCGACCTGGCGTCACTCGCGAGTGTCCGCCGCTGCGCCGACGCGCTCCTCTTCGCCAGTGAGCCCTTTGACGTAATCATAGCCAATGCTGGTCTTATGGCAGGGCCGAAGGTGGAAACCGCTGATGGTTTTGAAGCTCAATTCGCGACGAATTACCTTGGACATTTCGTTTTGATCAATCGCATCGCCGGCCTTCTGAATCCTGGTGCACGCGTCGTGATGGTCTCGTCCGCAGGACATCGGCGCGCCGATATCGATCTGGAGGATCCCAACTTCAACCAGACTCCTTACAACAAGTACATCGCATACGCACGCTCCAAGACGGCAACCATCCTCTTCGCTGTCGAGTTCGATCGACGTTACAAGTACAAGGGCATCCGCGCCACGGCTCTCCATCCAGGAGCAATCCAGACCGAAACCGTTAAGACAATGATCGAGGCACTTGGCGAAAACAAAGATGCAGCCGTTGCGGCTTACGACTGGAAGACTGTGTCTCAAGGTGCGGCGACCTCGGTGTGGGCGGGATGTGTCGCACCTGCCGATGAGATAGGAGCCGGATACTGCGAAGACTGCCGTGTCGCCGAAGTGAGTGACGATCCTGCGGCAAAGACCGGGGTTCGCTCGTACGCCCTTGATCCCGAGCGCGCCAAGGCGCTGTGGGCAAGGGGAGAAGAGATGGTCGGCGAACACTTCTCGGTAAGATGATCAGCCCAACATTCTTAGCGTACGATTTTTGACGTTTGGTGTAGTGACCCCAACACCCGGACGGGCAGGAGCAGAGCAGGCTGGACTTTGCAGCACAGAAGCCATCGGCGACCCATTTGCCACTCTTCGGCGAATCGAAGAGCGCGGCTGTGATGCATTGCCAACGAGGGGTCGCGTCAGAAAGGACAATAGAGCACGCTAAAGGGCGTTTTATAGTCTCCGGGTGAAGACCAAGGATACTGCAACTATGATTAGGTTATGCGCGAGGCACCACGGGAAGGTTTCAACTCTTAGCTCTCGTCTTACAGCCAGGCCACCCATGGAGTTCAAGTGTCGGTGGAGGGGCCAACGGCCACAGTATATGTGCATCGACGCATCCTAATGAATGCATATACCCAAATTCAAATTTGGACGCGGGAACGTCTATAATATCCCCCGAAGAGAGCGCCCGGATGGCAACTGCCATTCCCCCTTCCTCATACCTCCATTCCGACGATCTGAAAACTGTCTTTCCGTCGTTTTCTGCGTACCGTGACGACTGAACCGATGAGATTCCCACCTCCAGTTTCTCATTTATTCCATTCAGCGAGTCACCCACGAAAAAGAAGGTGACCCCGTAGCCGCTAGGCTGCACGGGTAGCAAGATGGGACGGGCGAAGAGAGGGCGATTTGCAACACTCGCATATAACTGCCCGCATGAACCGCTACTGGGGCACCCAACTCGCACGACATTCCAGCCGTGCGCTTCAAGCACCCGCATAAGAGCTACTTGCGATGTTGCTCCAGGCTTGAGCGTGGAAACTAACTGCGAGAGTCGTTTAGCCCTGTGCGCCGCGATAAAGGCCCATGCTAAGAAGAACATCTCATACGCGATTGCTATCAACAATAGTACAGAGCACACGTACTTTGTTGTTCTTCGCATCCAGGCTCAGTTAGTAATTATCGTAAACCCCATGCTGTGGGTAAGGGTCGGGAGAATACGGTGGGCGGAGTTTTACGTGTCACCGCTGGCGGGATTTCTGGTGCGGTTTGCGTACTGGGCGGGCGTGGTGTTTGCGCTCGGGACCGAAATCACGGCGATTGCGGTGTACATGCGGTTCTGGTTTCCGGCCGTTCCGGGATGGATGTGGATGGGCGGCTTTACGACGGTGCTGGTGCTGGTAAATGCGTTCCATGTGAAGCTTTTTGGTGCGGTTGAGTACGGGTTTTCGATGATGAAGATCTCGGCGATCGTCGCCTTTCTGGCGCTGGGTGCATGGGTGGTGTACGCGGCGGGGACGGGAACGATGAACCATGGGGGAGCGCCGATCGGGTTTAGCAACTACATGGCGTTTGGCGGCTTCTTCCCGAAGGGTGTCTCCGGCATGTGGATCGCGGTGCTGGTTTCGCTCTTCAGCTACTTTTCGATTGAGATGATTGCGGTGGCGGCGGGAGAGGCGAAGGATCCGCAGCGGGCGATTACCCAGGCGTTCCGCGCGACGATATTTCGGCTGGTGCTGTTCTACCTGGCGACGCTGGCGCTGGTGTTGGCCATTGTTCCTTGGACGAGCATGGCCGCGGGAACGACGGAGTCGGCATTTGTAACCGTGATGGTTCGGACGCACATCGCCGGGGCGGCGGGGGTGGTGAATTTTGTGATTCTGATTGCGGCGATGTCGGCGATGAATAGTCAGTTGTATATCACGTCGCGGATGCTGTTTTCGCTGTCGCGGGCGGGATATGCGCCGCGCCGGCTGGGTGTGCTGACGCGGCGTGGTGTGCCGCTGGCGGCACTGCTGGTCTCAACGGCGGGGATTGGGCTGGCGGGAATTTTGAATGTGCGCTACCACGATCGATCGTTTCTGTTGATGCTGGCGATCTCCATGTTTGGGCCAATGTTCACGTGGCTGATGATCTTTGTGACGCATCTGCGGTTTCGTCGGCGGCACGCAGGGGAAGAGCTGGCGTTTCGGATGTGGGGATACCCGTATACGAGTTTGCTGGGGGCGGGGTTGATGGTGTGCGCGTTGCTGACAACGCCCTTTGTGCCGGCGTTTCGCCCTACACTGATCTACGGCGTGCCATTTCTGATCGTGCTGTGTGTGGCGTTTCGGATGCGAGCTGGCATTGCGATTGTCGCCGTGGGGAAGGACGTAGCGGCAATGGCTGAGGAGGAGAGATTTCCGACATGAGCACTCTGATGGAACCGACTTCGGATGCGGCATTCCCGGAAGACCCGTTGCTGGCGTGGCGCAAGGAGTTTCCGATTCTGGCGCACACGACCTACATGATCAGCCACTCGCTGGGGCCGATGCCGCTGCGGGCGGAGGCAGCGCTGCGCGAGTTTACGACGATGTGGGCGACGCGCGGGATACGGGCATGGGAGGAAGGCTGGTGGGAGATGCCGATTACGTGCGGCAATCTGATTGGCTCGATCATCGGAGCGCCGCAGGGCCGCGTGGCGATGCATCAGAATGTATCGATCTGCCAGACGATCGTCACGTCGTGTTTTGAGTGGGGAGGACGGCGCAACAAGCTGGTGACGGATGGGCTGAACTTCCCATCGAACGACTACATTTACCACGGGCTGGAGCGGCAGGGAGCGCGGGTGGTATCGGTGGAGACGGAAGATGGGATGACGGTGCCGCTCGATCGCATGCTGGCGGCGATTGATGAGGAGACGCAGCTGGTGAGTTTGTCGCATGTGGCGTTTCGAAGCTCGGCGCTGCAGGATCTGGCGGCGATCACGCGGCGATCGCATGAGGTGGGGGCGTATGTGGTGGCGGACCTGTACCAGTCGGCGGGGATTGTGCCGGTGGATGCCGTGGCGCTGGACGTGGATTTTGCAACGGGCGGCTCGGTGAAGTGGCTGCTGGGTGGTCCGGGTGCGGGATATCTGTACGTGCGGGCTGATCTGGATGAGCGGCTGCAGCCGGCGGCGACGGGATGGGCGGCCCATGCGCATCCGTTTGAGTTTGTGGGTGGGCCGATGGAGTATGCGCCGGGGATGCGGCGATTTCTGAATGGGACGCCGAATGTGCCGGCGATGTACTCGGCGCGGTCGGGGTACGAGATTGTGAATGAGATTGGCGTAGAGGCGATTCGGGCGAAGTCGAAGCGGCAGACGCAGGCACTGCTTGCGCTGGCGGATGAGGCGGGGTTGACCGTGCGGAGTCCCCGGGATCCCGAAGCTCGAGGGGGGACGGTCATTCTGGATGTGGCGAACGGGCGGGAGGTGGTGGCAGAGATGGGGCGGCGGCAGATCCTGGTGGATTTTCGGCCGGGGGCGGGGATCCGGATTGCGCCGCACTTCTACACGACGGACGATGAGGTTCGGCATACGATTGCGGAGCTGCGGTCGATTGTTTACGGGTGACAGTTGAGGCACTTTGCGTTCGGTGGTGTGCGGGCACTATGGTGGGTGGGATGCGGTCGCGGTTGACTGATTTTCGTGTCGGTGTCGGGCTGCTGAGTGTTGCAGGGATGCTGGCGTGTGGGCCGGTGCGGGCGCAGGCTATTCCAGGGGCTCCGGTGAGTTCGGCGGCGACGTTACCAGAGGTTCGACGGAGCCTGGACACGGGGCATCCGGAGGCCGCCTTGCAGATGGTGGAGACCATGCCGGTGCAGGTAGGGCGCGATCGGCTGCGGGGCGAGGTGCTGTATGCGCTGGGGCGGCTGGGCGAGGCTGAGGCGGCGTTGGGGAGTGCCGTGGCGGAGGATGCAAAGGATCTGCTGGCAGTGCAGCTTCGCGGGCTGGTTTTGTTCCGGATGGGGCGGCCTGGAGAGGCGATTCCCCTGCTTGAAAAGGCGCATGTGTGGACGCCGGAGACGCGGACCGATCCGGCATATGTGCTCGCATTATGTTACATGGATACGCATCGCTATGATGACGCGCGGCGGGCGTTTGCGGAGCAGTTTGGGTTCACCCCGGACGGTGCGCCGGCGCATCTGCTGGCTGCGCGGATGCTGCTGCGGCGGGAGTATGTGCCGGTGGCGCAGGAGGAGGCGCACAAGGCCCTGGCGCTGGATGCGGGCCTACCGCTAGCGCATCGGCTGCTGGGAGAGATCGCGCTGTTTGGCAATCATCTGGAGGAGGCGGCGGCGGAGTTTGAGACCGAACGCAAGCGCAATCCGCTGGATGGAAGCACGTATGACCGGCTCGGGGATGTGTATGCGCGCAGCGGGGATTACGTGAAGGCGCAGCAGATGCTGGAGCGGGCGCTGCTGCTTGAGCCGACGGCGACGGGACCGTACATCCTGCTAGGCAAGGTTCTGGTGAAGCGGGGGGATCCGGCGAGTGCTGTTGGATATCTTCAGCGGGCGGAGACGATGGATCCGGCGAACTCGATGACGCACAGCCTGTTGGTGCAGGCGTACCGGAGCATGGGGCGGGTGGAGGAGGCAGGCCGGGAGGCGGAGCTGGTACGGAAACTGCAGGCGGATACGGAGCCGAAGCTGCAGCCGCTGCGGTAGGGAACTCCGGGCGGAACGCTGCTGTTGGTGCCCAGCGCGCGAAAGGCGAAAGTGCGGAAGGTCTTCTGTCACTTGCTTTGCAAAACTGCCGGGTGGGTGGTGGGGCCCATGGAGACCGTCTTCAGGACCTTGCCGCCTTCTTCGATGACGTACAGGTAGTTGGCGGGGAGGTCTTTGAGGAGGTCGTGGGCGCCGGACGGCCAGAGGATTTCGACGGTGTCGGCCTTGTCTGCGCGGTCGAGGCCGAAGTGCAGGCGGAGATCGTTCTGGGAGTAATAGCTGCCACCGCTGCGGACTTCGTCGATCTGCCGCAGAGATGATTTTTCGGCGGGATCCAGCTTCGCTGTGACGATGACACGGGCGCCGATGCCAGTGCGATTGCTTTTGACGCCGACGGTGCGGATTTTGAGGAAGTTGCGATGGACGGTGGTGTCGCAGCGAAGCAGTTGGGGCGTGGTGTTGACGCAGTTGACGATGATGTCGAGATCGCCGTCGTTGTCGATGTCGCCGAAGGCGCAACCGCGGGCAGGAACGGGTGCGGAGATGCCGGAGCCGGCGAGGTTGGTGATCTCTTCGAACTGGCCGTTGCGGAGGTTGCGATAGAGGTATTTGTGCTCGGCGTAGGGGGCATCGATGTGGGAGCCGTCGACCTCTGGATAGACGTGGCCGTTGGAGATGAAGATGTCGAGCCAGCCGTCGTTGTCGATGTCGAGAAAGGCGACGCCCCAGCCGAGGTAGCGGGTGTTGATGCCGAGGCCGGAGAGGTAGGTGTGGTCTTCGAAGCTGCCGTCGCCGAGGTTCTGATAGAGGGAGTCGGTGTCGCCGGCGAAGTTGGTTTTGACGATGTCGAGCAGGCCGTCGCGGTTGAAGTCTCCGATGGCAACGCCCATGCCGGCCTGCGGCTTGCCGTCGGGAGAATAGGCGATGCCGGCCTCGATGGCCTGATCCTTGAAGGTGCCGTCTTTCTGGTTGAGGTAGAAGGTGGCGGCGGTGGAGTCGTTGGCGACGTAGATGTCGGGCCAGCCGTCGTTGTCGAGATCGGCGACGGCGACGGAGAGGGCGTAGGTGCCGATGGTGTCCCGGATGCCGGATTTCTCGGAGACGTCGGTGAAGGTGCCGTCGCCGTTGTTGCGATAGAGCAGGTTGGTTCCACCGTTGAGGCCGGGTGGCCCGCACGCGACCTGGATGCCTTTGTAGGCGCAGCCGGCGGCCTCGGGCAGGGGAGCGGTCTTGATGTCGAAGTCGATGTAGTTGCAGACGAAGAGGTCGAGCCGGCCATCGCGATCGTAGTCGAGGAAGGCGCAGCCGGAGTTCCAGCGATGGGTCTTCTGAAGGAGACCGGCTCTGGCGGTGACGTCAGTGAAGGTGCCGTCGCCACGATTCTTGTAGAGGATGTTTTGGCCGTAGTAGGTGACGAAAAGATCGTTGAGGCCGTCATTGTCGAAGTCGCCGACGCAGCATCCCTGGCCCCAGCCGGAGCGAGTCATGCCGGAGCGGGCGGTGATGTCGGTGAAGGTACCGTCGCGGTTGTTCTTAAACAGGCGGGAGATGGGTTCTGATCCGGCGGGGAAGCCTTCAAGACGGGTGCCGTTGACGAGAAATATGTCGAGCCAGTCGTCGTGATCGAAGTCATAGAAGGCGACACCGCAGCCGGTGGTTTCGAGCAGATAGCGATTTTTATGTTCGCCGCCGTAGATGGTTTTTGCGTTGAGACCGGAGGCTTTGGCGACGTCGAGAAAGGAAAAGCCGAGAGGCGTGCCGGCGACTGGAGATGGAAGAGCTTTGGGTGCGGGGCGTGGAGCGGCGTCGTAGGTTGGGCGGGAGTTCTGGGCTGGGGCCTGCGCGGGGACAGCAAGGGACAGGACGTCCTCGAAGGAGAGGACCAACGCTGTTCGGCAAAGGCTTTTCATGAAGCCGCGGCGGTCCTGGGTCACGTAGTGAGATGCTCCCGCAGGAGCGTGACGGACGTGAGCTCCGGGTGAAGTATAGAGGGCGCGGTGGAGGGCTGACAATATATCGAGTGCGTGGTGTCCGTGGGCAGGCGATGGGCTGGAGGGCGGCGGGTCAGGGGCAGATCCGGACGAGAGAGATGCGGGTACATCCCACGGGCGGCGCCCTTCATCCGAAGACAAGATTATGCAGACCGGGATGCAGGGCGCTTCATGAACATCGTGATTTTTGGGCTCACCGTGTCTTCTTCGTGGGGGAATGGGCATGCTACGTTATGGCGATCGTTGATCAAGGCGCTGCTTCGTCGGGGGCATCGGGTGACGTTCTATGAGCGTGATGTGCCGTACTACGCGAACACACGCGATTTGCATGAACTGGGAGAGGGCGGAACGCTATGCCTCTACCGCGAGTTCAGGGAGATCCGGCAGGAAGCGGCACGGGCACTCGATAGGGCCGACCTGGGGATCTGTACGAGCTACTGCCCGGACGGTGTGCAGGCGGCGGATCTGATTTTGGAATCGAGGGCGGCGATCCGGTGTTTCTATGACCTCGACACACCGGTGACGCTGGATGCGCTGGCGAAGAAGGCGCCGGTGGAGTATCTGCCACCGCAGGGTCTGTCACCGTTCGATCTGGTTCTGAGCTACACGGGCGGGCGGGCGCTTGAGGAGTTGACAACAAAGATGGGAGCGAGGTTTGTGGCGCCGCTTTATGGATCGGTCGACCCGGAGCTTCATCTGCCGGCAGCGCCGCGGGCAGAACTGGCGTCGACGCTGTCGTATCTGGGGACCTATGCGGAGGATCGGCAGGATCAGATGACGCGCTTGTTTCTCGAGCCGGCGATGGCGCGGCCGGCGGATCGGTTTGTAGTTGGCGGATCGCAGTACCCGGGGACGATTGCGTGGCCGGCGAACGTTGCGGTGATTGAGCATATGCCGCCGAAGGATCATGCGGCGTTCTTCTCGTCGAGCGTGGCCACATTGAACATTACGCGCCGGGCGATGGCGGCGTATGGTTACTGCCCGTCGGGTCGGTTGTTTGAGGCGGCGGCGTGTGGGGCGACGATTCTGTCGGATCGGTGGGAGGGTCTGGAGGCGTTCTTTGAGCCGGAGACGGAGATTCTGTTGGTGTCGAGTGCGGACGAGGTGCTTGCGGCGATGACGCGCGATGCCGGCGAGCTGCGGCGGATTGGGGAGGCGGCGCGGCGACGGGCGCTTCGGGAGCATACGGGGGAGGCACGGATCTGCGAGCTTGAGGGGATTTGTAAAGCGGTGCTCGAATCAACTACCCTGCCCTCAAGGGTTTGAACAGGAGAGTTTCATTCTTAATGTGGGGAATCATTCCAGCCGCAGGGCATGGCAGCCGAATTCAGCCGCTCGCCTTTTCGAAAGAGCTATTGCCCGTGGGAAGCCATCGCGACGGTGGGGTGGAGCGGCCACGCGCGGTGTGTGAATATCTGATCGAGCGCATGATTCTGGGGGGTGCGGACAAGCTGTGTTTTGTGATCTCTCCAGGCAAAACAGACATTCTGGAGTACTTCGGGGCGCGGGTCTGGGGTGCGGATCTGGTGTATGTGGTGCAGCCGAAGCCGGCGGGTCTGTGCGACGCGCTATTTCGGGCGGCACCACTGATCCACCCTGACGAGGCGGTGCTGATTGGCTTGCCGGACACGATCTGGTCGCCGAGTGATGCGTTTGCGGCTCTGCCGGAGGATAAGCTTTCATTTTTACTGTTTCCGGTGGAGCATCCGGAGCTATTTGACGCCGTGGTGACGAACGCGGATCAGCAGGTGGAGCGGATTGAGGTGAAGCAGGCGTCGCCATCGACGCACTGGATATGGGGTGGGGCGCGGATGTCGGGAAGGGTTTTTCACGAGCTGCGCAGGTTGTGGGCTCGTGCCGAGCGGGGCGATGAGTATCTTGGATCGCTGGTCAACGCGTGGCTCGCAGAGGGTGGCAGGGCGCGCGGCGTTCCTGCTGGCCGAGCGTACGTCGATGTAGGAACGCTGAACGGGTATCGATCGGCGATTCGGCTGTTGGAGTTGGACCCGAGCCTCGAGGCAGCAGTCAACCGAAGTACGGAAGGAACAGGAATTGATGCGTGAGGCAGCAGAGGGCACGAAGACGTTAGCCGAAGAGATTGAAGCGTTGGGGCCGTGGTTTCATAACCTTCGTCTGCGGGGAGTTGAGACGGCACCGGAGCACTTCCTGGGGAACTACCCGGAGGTTAAGTTCGACCGATTTCGGGACGCGCTGCCGGCGGATATGACAGGACTTTCCGTGCTGGATATCGGGTGTAACGCGGGCTTTTATTCGCTGGAGATGAAGCGGCGCGGCGCTCGGCGAGTGCTTGGCATTGATTCCGATGAGCATTATCTGCGGCAAGCTAGATTTGCCGCGGAGATATCCGATCTGGATGTGGAGTTTCAGAGAATGCTGGTGTGGGATATTGCCACGCTTGGGGAACGTTTTGACCTAGTCATTTTCATGGGTGTTTTTTATCACCTGCGGCATCCTTTGCTGGCGCTCGATCTTATTCATAAGCACGTCGTAAAGGATCTCTTTCTTTTTCAGAGTATGCAACGCGGAAGCAAGGACATTTCCGTAGTTGCCGAGGATTACGATTTTACTGAAGTGGAGATGTTCGATCACTCATCATTTCCGCTGATGTATTTTGTCGAGAAGAAGTACTCTCATGATGAAACGAACTGGTGGATTCCGAATCGATCCGGTATGGAAGCCATGCTTCGCTCGGCAGGATTCGCCATCGAGCAACAACCGGAAGAAGAGGTTTATCTATGCCGGCGGAGAGAGGTTGCTGACCCGCCGGATGGGCCTCACTGTGTGTATCCCGCAGGTGCTGCCGTCCCCAGTCGGCGTGAGTAGTCAGAGAACGACGTTGACGGCGGGGGCTGTGTTCGCGAACGCACTCAAGTTGCTCGAAAGCCGCGATCTTGCCTCGGCACAGACGGCGTTCGCTGAAGCAGAGAGATTGGGTGCGGATCCGGACGAATGCTCCGCGGGGCGATGGGAGACGTGCATGCTGCGGGGCGACATGGGTGGCGCGTGGGTGGAGACGGACGCAATCCGTACCAGAGGGAGGTCGGACCCGCATCGCTTCTGGGACGGATCGGATGTGCGCGGAAAGCGGGTGATGGTGCGAAGTCTGCATGGCTTCGGCGATACGATCCAGATGCTTCGATATTTTCCTTCTTTATTGGCAAAGGCGAAGCGGGTAATTTTTGAGGTTCCACCTAGTTTGCTCTCGCTTGTGACCTGCCTGCCCTTAGCTCTCGATGCAAAGTTCGACGTGATTACGTGGGGAGAGCAGGCGCCGGAGTTAGCGCCATTATGGGATATCCAGATTGAGATTACGGAGCTTCCCTATCTTTTCCGGACGCAGGTAGGCGATCTGCCGATAGTCAATGGATATTTGCAAGTTCCGCAGATCGAGGTGACGAGGGTTGCGGAACGTATGGGGTCAACCGAGCAGCGGAGAGTGGGTGTGGTGTGGACGGCGGGCGACTGGAACCCCGAACGTGCAGTCGATCCGCAGCTGCTACGGTCGATAATGACCGTCGAGGCGGAGTTCTGGAGTCTGGTTCACGGGACGCATACGCGGGAGGCAGAGGAGGCAGGCATCTGGCACCGAATGCATGATGCCGAGAGGAACGGACAAGGTATTGTGCCGATGGCGGCTACCATTGCGAATCTGGACCTGGTGATTACCACGGATACGATGGCGGCCCACCTGGCTGGAGCTATAGGGCGGCCGGTCTGGGTTCTGCTGCACTATGCGGCGGACTGGCGATGGATGTGGGGCCGTACTACGTCTCCGTGGTATCCGTCGATGCGTCTGTTTCGGCAACCTTCTCCGGGTGACTGGCAGACGGTTGTTGCGGAGATTGAAGCTGCGTTGCGGGATGAGGTCGTACGCTAGTGCCTTATGCCTGATCTGTTTGAAGCAAGTCTGAGCCGGCGATGGGACAGATACGACGCGTATCTGTTCGACATTGACGGGACCATGATCACGAGTGACGATGCAGTGCACTACTTTGCCTTTTGTGACGCACTGGAAATGCTATCCGGGCGGCCGCTGAACCTTGATGGCGTGATCGCGCATGGAAATACGGACGTTGGCATCTTGCGTGACGCGTTGGCGTTGGCGGGCGTGGCGGAGAGTATATGGCGGCCGCGGCGGGATGAGGCGTGTGCCGCGATGGGGAGGTTCGTGGCGGAGCGAAGGAGCGAGCTTCGCGTGCGGGTGCTTCCAGGGGTGCGCGGACTTTTGGAGCATCTGCGAGAGCGCGGTGCTGTTCTGGGCGTTGCGACGGGAAATCTGGCGACGATCGGGCGGTTGAAGCTGGAATCTGTGGGACTGTTGGCGTTCTTTCGGGCGGGAAGTTACAGCGATGCGCTCGAGACTCGCAGCGCGGTGTTTCGACGGGCGCTTGCCTCGGTTCGCGAGGTGGCAGGGGTAGAGGCGGCAGTGTGCGTTTTGGGGGATACTCCGGAGGATGTGCGGGCGGCGCGGGCGAATGGGCTGGAAGTGATTGCCGTGGCGACAGGGATCTACAGCTTCGAGGAGTTGGCGGCAGAGAGGCCCCATGCGTGCTGTCGTGAGCTGACTGACCTGCTCGCAAGCGGCGATTGAAAGGTGTGACTTCGTCAGCGAGATTACCTGTTGCTATGCGGCAGGAACAAAGGGAAAGACGACAGCAGATCTTTACGGGATGACAACAAGGTGCGAGATCTGCCGCATACCGATAGGTCGTTTCTCTAGGAGCTGCACTCGGAGACAATAGCTTCGAACTGTCGGGCGCGGTGGTCGGAGGTGTGCTCGCTTAGAATGCGATCTCGTGCTTTCGCACCCATTTTTGTTCGGTCGGCGTCGCCGAAGTCGCGAAGCAGGCGGACTACGTCGGTTGCAGATGCAGGGAGCAGGATCTCTTCCCCTGGTGTGAAGAAGTTCCCGATGCCCGGCCATGGATCGGAGAGGATCGCGGCGCCGCAGGCCGATGCCTCGAAGAGGCGGACGGAGGGCGACCAGCCAGCGGCGATCATCTCCGCGCGGGTGAGGTTGAGGGTGAAGCGCGCGGAGGAGTAGAAGGCAGGGTGTTCCGGAGGCGCGATGTGGATGATGCGGCGGACGTTGGGCGCCCAGGTTGTGGAGGCAGGGTACTGCGGACCTGCGATGAGGAACTGCATGTCCGGCTGAAGGCGCGCGGGTTCGTCAAGGAAATTCAGGAGGCTTGCCTGACGATCGGGAGCATAGGTGCCGAGATAGCTGAGGTCGGCGCAGAACTGCTGCTTCGGCTGCACTGGCAGATAGATCTCGGGATCGACCGAGCAATAAAAGGCGCGGGCACGTTTGACGCCGAAGGTGGACTCGAGGGTGCGGAGGGTGGGGCCGCCGGTGAAGCTGAGATAGGCGGCGAACTCGGGCATGAGGCTTGGGTCGAGGTAGTCTGTGGCACCGCGATCGCGGAGTTGCGCCATGGTGATGGGGGTGTCGATATCGTAAAAGAAGATGCGCTGGCTGCCACGATCGAGCAGCTGGCGAGTGAGGCTGATGGCGTCGGGGAAGAAGGAGCCGATGACGATGACGTCGGCGTCTGCGCTGAGGTGGAGCAGGGAACTGCGTTCGATTGACCAATCTTCGTAAAGATGGACTGTGCAGAAGGTTGGTGAGGGCATGTCGCGATTGCTGGCGTACCACTCGACATTTTTTTCAACGAAATCAATGTGATGGCCGCGGCGATGGAGGGCCCGGCAAAGAGAGCGGAAGGTGGTAGCGTGACCGTTGCCCCAGGAGGACGTGATGGTCAGGCCGTAGATGGTGATCTTCATGGCTGCGCGGCCGCCTTTCGGCTGCGCGCTTCAAGGCAGGAGATGAAGGCATGCTCGGCTTGCTTCGCACGTTGGGCGTAGGTGTGATCGCGGAGAGCGCGGGCGCGGAAGGCGGCACCGATCTGGCGGCGATGCTCGGTGGTATGGGAACGAAGGGCGCGGATGACCTCTTCAGCCTCGCGGACAACGAGGATTTCGGTGTTCGGTTCGAAGCAGTCGTCGATGCCGGGCCAGTCGTCGCAGAGCAGACAGGTGCCGGCGCCGGCGACCTCGAAGACGCGGGTCGGCGGAGAGAAGCCGGAGCTCGCCATAGAGGCGCGGTTGATGTTCATGACCATGTCGGCGGAGCAGTTGACGCGGTTGTGATCGCCGGTAGGGACATGGCCGATCCAGCGGATATTCGGCGGGAGGTGTTTGTCGCCCCAGCCCTCGCCGCCGAGGATGAACTGCATTTCAGGGGCGAGGGTGGCGGCGCGGAGGAAGAGCTCTTCGACGCGGGCTTCGCGATCGGGAAGGCGATTGCCGAGAAAGACGACGTCGCAGTGCAGCGAGGGATCGGGCGGGACGGGGAAGTGGGTTTCGGGGTCAAGGCCGTTGTACATGCTGAAGTAGGCGCGAGCGCCGAGGGCGCGGTATTCGCGATCGCAGAAGGGGCCGCCGCCGTAGGTGAGGACGGCGTCGTACTGCGGCATGGCGAGGCGAAAGAGATCGTGCGGGTCGGCGTGCATGCGGGCGATGGTGGCGGGGGCGTCGACGTCCCAGAAGGTGATCACGCGGTGGTCGCCGAGCTCGTTGATGCGACGCTCGAGGGTTTCATCGTCGACGCCGATGCCGGAGTGTTTGACGACGATGTCGGCGTCAGCGGCGAGCTCGAGCATGGCATCGATGCCGGAGCCGGGCTGGTAGACCAGAGAGGTTACATAATCGAAGTTGTCGGAGTCGCGATGCTGCTGACGGTCATAGGCGTCAGGCTCGGCGAAGGTGATGGTGTGGCCGAGGCGATGAAGGTATTTGTAACAGCCGCGGTAATAGGTGGCGGCTCCGTTCCAATAGGAGGAGACGATGCTGGAGCCGAAGGCGAAGATCTTCACTGCAGAACCTCCTTGCAGATTTCGGTGAGTTCCGTGGCGCGATGATTGCAGGTGTGGCGGGCGAGGATGGTCTCGAGCCCCTGGGCGGCTTGCGCCTGTGCGCGGGACGGGTCGGCGAGGAGACGATCCATCGCAGAGGACATGGCGTTACCAGTTTGGACAAAGGTGAGGTCGCCTGGGCGGAAGAGATGTTCAGTGTCCTGCCAGGGCGCGGAGAGCAGTGGGATGCCGCAGGCGAGAGCCTCAAAGATGCGGATGGTGGGGATGCCGACCATCGTGGTTGCGTACTGGCGGCGCGGGACGTGGACGGTGAGGCGGGAACGCGCGTACGTGGCGGGAGCATCGAGGTTGGGAAGATAGCCGCCATAACGGATGCCGGCCTGTTGCAGAGCGTCGAGGCCGTCCGGCGGATAGCGGACGCCGAAGATGGTGAAGCGCAGATCGCGGCGAGTCGCGGCGGGTGTCAGAAGAAACTCGCGGAGTTCGCTCGACCGTTCTTCGTCGCCCCAGTTGCCGATCCAGACGACGTCCTGCTCTGTTGTAGAAGAGGGTTGCGGCTTGAAGAGGGTAGTATCGGCGGCTTCGTGCAGGGTCCAGACGTTCTCGAGACCGAAGGCGGAGCGGTAAAGATCGCGGAGGACGTTGCCGAAGGCGAGGACGCCGTCGAAGTGGTCTATGCCGAAGCTGCGGATGGCTTCGGGCGAGGAAGTAGCGCGGTGGTGCGTGTCGTGGAACAGGAGCTTGAAGCCTAGCTGCGCGCGAAGATGGAGGAGCGTTTGCGCAAGCTTTGGAGGGTTCCATTCATGGAGGATGACGATGTCGGTTTGTTGCAGGAGATCGGTCCAGGTGTCGTGATCAGCGGACTCGGAGTAGATTTGCACCTTCAGATCGGGGTAGAGAGTGCTGAAGGTTTCGAGTGAGCGAGGGCCGTTGGGTTCGTCGGCGAGATTATTCATGGACCAGTTTTGCTTGGGTTCGAGAATGCGGACGGTGTGACCGAGCGAGACCATAGCCCGCAGCAGGCCGCGCAGGAAATGGGCGTTGCCGTTGTTCCAATCCGAGCGGACCGAGTGCGCGAGATAGGCGATGCGGAGCTTAGTGGACATACGCAGGAGATGCGGGTGAGGAGCGCGGCTTAGACGAAGTGAGCAGATCGCGGTAGAGCGCGAGGTAGTGGTCGGACATGCGCTCGCGGGTGAACTCGCGGGCGCGATGGGCGGAGGCGGCCTGCATGCGGTTGAGGAGCGAGCGGTTGGAGGCGAGTGCGGTGAGGTGCCTCTCGAGATCAGCGGAAGTGCGGAAGAAGAGAGCGGCGTTTCCCCAGACTTCACGCAGGGACGGGATGTCGTGGGCCACGATCGCGCAGCCACAGAGGGCGGCTTCGAGGGGGGCGAGGCCGAAGGGCTCGTAGAGGGAGGGGGCGAGGTAGATCTCGCTTTCACGGAAAAGGCTGAGCAGATCGCGCTCTGAAAGTACACCGCGGTACTGGAGGTGAGAGGGGCGCCGGGAGGCGGGAAGGCTGCCGGCGACGACGACCGGAAGTGTGCGGACTTGCTCGAGCAGTGCGAGGTTCTTTGCCGGATCATCCAAACGACCTGCCGTGACGGCTTGCACGTGGCGTCCTTGCGGGGGATCGGGAGACGTGGGGACTGACCGGCCGTTTGGGATGACGTGCTGTGCTGCGGGGAGGGCAAAGTGATTGCCGAGAGCACCGAGCATCCACGCGGAAGGAGCGACGATTGCGTCTGCGCGGACCAGGCCTTGCTGCACAAGGCGGATATACCGGGTGAGCCAGGGGGAGGGTTCGAGACCGCCAGGGGTGCAGGCGTCGGCCCAGCTGAGGACATCGCTGTGAGCGACGAGCAGGCAGGGAACGTTGAGGTTTAGCGCGCCGAAGCAGAACTGGTTGGAGTGGAAGAGATCGGGCCGGACGTCACGCGCGATCTGCTCGAGGACGGGAGCGGCGTCTGTGAAGGAGCGATCGTTGTCAGGCATCCACTCCAACGGAACCGTAGAGGATATGTAACGGAAGTGGTTACGGTAAGAGCTGGTGGCGGAATTGGTCCAGGCAACGTGGTGGCCGGAGGGACCGGGACCGAAGCTGACGAGGGTGACGGAGCAGCCGTGCTGGAGAAGACCTTCAGTGAGTTCTTTTGTGTAAGTCCAAACGCCGCCGACGGTGTCGGTGGTCAGGAGCACGCGCATTCCAGCTCCCTGAGCGAGATGGGCTTCTCTGCCTGGATATCACTGAAGCCCTTGTCGGCGAAGATCTGGAGATAGAAGGAGTGAGCGCGTTCCCAGGCCGTCTCGTCGGGTTGTGCGCCAAAGGTGGTGACGTACTCCGGGCTGCCAGGGAAGGGGAACATGGGGACGGGTTCGCTGACCCAGACGCCCTGGGACTTGAGATCGGTCTGGAACTTTGCGACCTCCGCGGGGTCGTCGGCAGCGGTCTTGATGAGGTTTGCCTGGACCCAGGGAATGCGCTGTCGAGCGTAGAGGAGGAGATCGGTGATGCGGTTGGTCGTGATGCGGCAGTTCTTGTTCATGGCGTCGCGGCCGGCATCCGTGATGGACTCGATGCCGCACTCGAAGGAGACGCAATGGGCGCGGGCGAGCAGGTCGAGCGACGCCTCGTCCCAGAGGTCGATGCGGGTCTGAAAGCCGATCGAGACCGGGCGTTTGGCGATTTCTTCGAGCAGGAGATGAACCTGTTTGCCGACGCCGAAGATCTCGTCGATGAAGTAGATGTAGTCGACTCCGCGCGCGATGAGCTGATCGATTTCGGCGATGACGACGGCGAGATCGCGCTCGCGAAATTTGTTGCGGAAGAGGGTTTTGTTGCAGAAGGTACAGGAGTAGGGGCAGCCGCGCGCGAACTCAACCTCGGCCCCGCGATGGAGATGGTCCGCGCCGTTTCCGGGGAAGATGTGATGCAAGTGATGGTGGCGATCGACGGGGTAGTCGGAGTAGTCGAGCGTGCCGACGGCTTTCATATCCGTGGCGCCCAGGCCGGGTGTGGAGCGGAAGACGTTGCTGGCATCGCGCCAGCAGCAACCGGCGATCATCTCCCACGGAAGCGTGGCGAGCTGCGGAAGAGTCTGGTCGGGTTCGCCGCGAAGGACGATGTCGGCGCCGGTTTTGGCGAGGGTGGCTTGCGGCGTAACGGAGCCGTGCGGGCCGATGACGACGGTGTTGGAGTGGCGGCCGAGCGCGTCGATCCACTGGCGAGGGACGCGGAGTTCAGGCTGTGGGCAGCGCCAGAAGAGATAGGACGGCGCGGTGGGGATGACAAGGAAATCTTCTTCGAATGCGTCGAGGCGCGTACGGACCTGATCGGGGCTGAGGTCTTCCATCCAGGCGTCCACGAGCAGAACCTCCTGTCCGGCGGCGCGGAGCATCTCGCGGGCGGAGAGGAGCTCAAGGGGGAAGTGGGGCTCGGCACAACCGAAGTAGGTGGAGCCTTCAAAGGTCCACTTTGGATTGACGAGAGCGAACCTCATGCGACCTCCTCAGGGACCAACTCGGCGGTGAAGGCGGGTTTGCGTTCCCGCGCGAGAAGATCGCGGTTGGTCTGCCAGAAGTGATGGATGGAGGCAATGGTCTCACGCAGATCACGGGAGGGGCGCCAGCTGGTCGCCTTGCTGAGCTTGCTGGTATCAGAGATGTAGAGTGGTTGGTCGCCGGGGCGAACAGCACTGTAACGGAGATCCGGACGACGGCCAGTGACAGACTCAATCTCGGCGAGCATCTCGCGAACGGAGACGGCGCGGTCGAGGCCGCCGCCGAGGTTGTAGATCTGGCCGGCGGTGGTGGAGCGATGGGCGCTGGCAGCCTCCATCGCGTCGAGCAGGTCGGCGACGTGGAGGACATCGCGGACCTGATAACCGTCACCGTAGATGGTGATAGGCCGGCCCTCGAGGACGCTGTAGAGAAAGTGGGCGACCCAGCCCTGGTCTTCGTTGCCGAACTGCCGCGGACCGGCGATGCAGGACATGCGGAAGACGACGGTGGGCAGATCGAAGATGCGGGCGTAGTCACGGACGTATTGATCGGCCGCGCCTTTGGAACAGCCGTAGGGCGAGTGAAAGTCGAGAGCCTCGCGTTCGTCAACGCCGCGAAAGGCGGGATCGACGGCGCGGTAGTGCTGGCCGTCGACCTCGACGGGAACGGAGTGGAGGGCGCCGTAGACCTTGTTGGTGGAGGTAAAGAGGACGAAGGGGCGGCGGCCGGAGCGACGGGCAGCTTCGAGGACGTTGAAGGTACCGAGCGCGTTGACTTCAAAGTCAGGTCGCGGCTGGTCGACCGAAGTAGTGACAGCGACCTGCGCGGCAAGGTGATAGATCTCAGTTGCATTTTCCGCGGCAATGGCAAGCTCGGCCGGGTTACGAACGTCGCCGTGGATGACCTCGAGCCGCGAGGCATCGGGCAGGCCGCGAAGCCAGCGCACGTTATGACCAATGCCGGAACGGGAAAGGTTATCGAAGAGCCGGACGCGGGTGCCGGGTTGTCGCAGCAGACGATCGACCAGGTTCGAGCCGATAAAGCCGGCACCGCCTGTGACGAGGATGGTGCGCTCGGGTCCGGTCGTGGTCGAGCGGCCTCGGGACTTCCCGCGATCTTGGAAGGTAGATTGATCCATCAGGCGGTCAACCCATAGGTATCGAGTTCGCTGAGCATGGTTTCGGCCTTGTCTTCGGCTTGCTGCCCTCCCAACCAGGCGGCGAGTTCTCGGAAGCCTTCTTCGTGAGTGACCTGCGGCTCGTAGCCGAGGAGAGTGCGAGCGCGAGACAGATCAGCGAAACAGTGCCGGATATCGCCGGCCCTGTATTTGTTAGTGATGACGGGGGAGATGTCCCTGCCGAGCGAACGGGCGAGGATCTCTGCGACGCGGCGGATGGAGATGGGCTCCCCGCAACCGATGTTGATGACCTCGCCGTCGCTCTCGGTGCGATCCATAGCCAGCATGTTGGCGCGGACGATGTCGTGCACGCTGACGAAGTCGCGCATCTGCTCACCGTCTTCAAAGACGAGCGGCGCCTGGTTGTTGAGGAGACGCGCGGCGAAGATGGCGGCGACGCCGGTGTAGGGGTTCGAGAGCGCCTGGCGGGTGCCGTAGATATTGAAGAAGCGAAGGGCGGTGACGGGCACGCCGTAGGTGCGGCCGAAGATGAGGCAGAGCTCTTCCTGGTCACGCTTCGAGAGTGCATAGACGGAGTTGATCTCGGACGGCTTGGTCTCATTGGTGGGCAGCGGCTTGAGGATGCCGTTGCAGGCGGCGCAGTGGAGCTCCCATTGGCCGGCCTTGAGCTGGGTGACGGGACGAACCGGCGGGGTAGCCTCGCGCGAGCACTTTGAGCATTGGTATCGGCCTTCGCCGTAGATGGACATGGAAGAGGCGACGATGAGTTTTTTTGGCGTCATCTTGGCGTCGAGCATGGCCTGCAGGAGCTCCGCAGTGCCCTGAGTGTTCACGCTCATGTAACGGCTGATCTCGTACATGGACTGACCGACACCGACGGTTGCGGCGAAGTGATAGATGACGTCGACGTCGCGAAGCACTTCGCGCATGCGGTTCGGATCACGGACGTCGCCGACGACGAGTTCGACCTGAGGCGAAAGGTAGTCGGGTGCACCATCCTTATGCACCTGCGGCGTGAGGTCGTCGACGACGCGGACCTTGTGACCAGCGCGCAGAAGGCCGTCGGCCAGATGGGAGCCGACGAAACCCGCGCCACCAGTGATCAATATCTGTTTTGCAGCATGGCTCATAGAGCAGCGACCTCCTCAGGTGCGGTCTGGACGGGGTGGGTCTGATGATCTTTCCGGGGAGCGTACCGATCGACGGCCCAAGCGGCAAAGGTGGCGAAGTCCGCGTTATCGCGGGGTGGACTGGTGTGGTGATCCTCGAGACCGAGATGCCCGGGCGTGAAGCACAAGGTGAGTGAGACCTCAAAGGGCTCAAGGGCCTGCATCTGCCGATCGAACCAGTCGGTTGCTCCAGGGCGAAAGGAATCCGCCCAGCTGAGGCCCGTGCGAATCTGATGGACGCCGTGATCGGACATCCAGGTTACGGCGTCGTCCAAGCGGTGATCCAGGAAGTGGAACCACTGGCAGAGACCGACGCTGCCGTCGCGTGGAAAAGCCGCGGCTGCGGGCTTCTCAGAGCCGTCGCTGCGAACGAGACCAAGGTAATAATGGCGGTAGTAGGAGGAGCCTTCGGCTTCCTTGTGGCGGGTCTCAGCCGGCCAACTTGGGGGGAGATCGAAGAGGCTATACCAGTGGATGCGCTCGGCCTGGCCGCGAATGAGACTGAAGGTACGCTCGAGCCCGAAGGTCTGGACCTCTTCGGCGCCGAAGGAGGAGACACCGACCTCGGTGACCCACACGGGCAGACCGGTGATGGCGCGGGCTTCGGCGATCTTGGCTGGCCACTCGGCGAGCTGCCAGTGATTCCAATCGAGCGGGAAGCCATGGACGCCAACGGCGTCAACGTGTTCGAGGACGCCCAGCGACCTCATGAGGCGGAGAAAGTCAGGATCGCCTGAGGAGACGCCGCCGAGCACAATGGGAAGGGAGGGGTTCTGGCGACGGATGGCGACGGAGGCACCTTTGACCATGTCAGCGAACCGCTCCCAGCCTGGATCGAGGTGAAAGTTCCAGTGCGAAAGGTTGTTCGGTTCGTTCCAAAGCACGACAGCTTCGACCATCAACCCCTCCGGGAGCAAGAACGCGCAGGCTCGCGCGGAACGCCGTTACCAACATACTTTGGATTGGGCGTGCAAGGGAGTGCAGCGCGTTCTCCTACTGAAATCCAAGGCTACTTACCTTTCGCTATAGGAAGGCATGTTGATGCTTGAGGTTGCTTCAAAGTAGTTATGGGCTTCGATCCATGCGAGCAATTTTCATCTTCGGCAAGCCATCCACACAGTTGGGAAGATGCATCGGGACGATACGCAGGAACGCTGATCAGACGGTGCGAAATCCGGGACACGAACGTAACTGGCTAAAGAGCGCATTCGTCCCGGACGGGCGACTGCGAGCGCATGCACGCATAGAATGAGGCAGAACGGATCTCAGGCGGGTGCCTGACGGGGTCCAAGGAGATATGTTTGAAGGCTTTAGTGAAGCGTGAAAGTGCTCGTGGACTGTGGCTTGAAGAGGTTTCGGAGCCCGTTATAGGCATCAACGATGTGAAGATTCGCGTAGTAGCGACAGGAATCTGCGGCACGGACCTGCACATTTACGACTGGGACTCCTGGGCGCAGAAGACCATACCGATCGGCTTGACGATAGGGCACGAGTTTGTGGGCGAGGTGGTGGAGGTCGGCTCGAATGTTGCGGACTTCCATGCGGGCGATCTTGTCTCGGGTGAGGGTCATGTGGTGTGCGGCCGCTGCCGCAATTGTCTGGCTGGGCGCCGGCATCTGTGCGCGCATACCTTGGGCACGGGGGTGCAGCGAAACGGCTGCTTCGCCGAGTTTATTGTGCTGCCGATGACCAACGTGTGGCGGCACTCACCGGGTATTTCGCGGGAGATCGCGGCTATCTTTGATCCGCTAGGCAACGCAGTTCATACGGCGCTGGCGTTTCCGGTGCTTGGCGAGGATGTGCTGGTGACGGGGGCGGGACCCATCGGCATCATGGCTGCGGCTGTGGCCAAGCATGCCGGGGCACGGCACGTGGTGATCTCGGATCCGAACCCGTATCGACTGGCGCTGGCGGAAAAGGTAGGGGTAACACGCGCGATCGATCCGCGATCCACATCGATTGCATCGCTGATGCCGGATCTGCACATGAGTGAAGGGTTCGATGTCGGACTTGAGATGTCAGGCAACGCGCACGCGTTTCGGGACATGCTGGCGACCATGAGCCATGGCGGCAAGGTTGCCATGCTTGGCATCCCGGCTGAGCCGATCGCGATCGACTGGAACCAGGTGATCTTCAACCAGTTGACGCTTCGCGGGATCTATGGTCGGGAGATGTACGAGACTTGGTACAAGATGACAGTGATGCTCGAGAGTGGGCTGGATGTTTCTGGCGTGATTACGCATCGTCTGCCGTGGCAGGAGTTCGAACAGGGGTTTGATGCGATGCGATCGGGCAACTCGGGCAAGGTGGTCCTCGACTGGACCGCGTAAGCGGCACATAGCCAGTGTAGAGAAGGAGTTACAATCGCCTCCAGGAGAGGTGCCGCGGCGTTGGCTGGGGGGCACCCTGCGATCACTTTAAAACGGCAGGATGGGGCCAAGCAGCAATGGATCAGAGCAGCGTCGAGATCTCCGACTGTAATCCGCAGACCAGACCGGACAGTCTGTTTGAGCGAGTGGCGTGGTTCTACGCGCTTTGCCGGGAGTACCTGTTCCGCGATCACACGCAGGAGATCATCCATAGCCTGTTTCCGGAGGAACCGCCCGCAAGCGGAACACGTCTGCTGGAACTGGGCTGCGGCCCCGGGTTCTATGCCTGCCGGCTCTCGGAAGAGTATCCGGCGCTGCGCACAACTGGAGTTGACCTTTCGGAGACGTTGATTCGCCGGGCACAGGATCGGGCAGCGGCCCGACAGCTTTCGAACTGCAGCTTCCAGCATGCGGACGCGCACTCCTTGCCTTACGCCTCGGGATCGATCGACCGGGTGGTGGTGTCGCGCCTGTTTCTGATTGTTCCGGACAAAGAGGGGATTGTGCGGGAGATCTATCGGGTCTTGAAACCCTCTGGCCGATGCTTTATTGCGGAACCGACCTCTGGATTTCGTACACGTCTGCCGCTGGCGCTGATGTGGCTGCTGGCGCGGCTTACGACGTCGCCGGCTGGAAAATATCGCGAGCCGCAGCAGGCAGATGTGATGAGCCCGCAGGACTTTCAGGCCCTGGTGCAAACGCAGCCATGGTCGAGCGCGGAGCTCGAAGCGGATGGCTGGTACCAGTACGCGGTGTGCGTTCGGGGGACGGGACAGCCGGTTGCTGCAGAGCCCGAGGATGCGACCGCGATGAGGCGTGACGGCAGGAGTGAAACCGCGAGCAAACCAGCCTTTCGCGACGGGGACCTGCAACACGCGTGAGTCCAGATGATGCTGACGCACCGAGGTCGAGTCGCGAGCGTCAGGTGACGAAGATCGGTGGCTTCTCTGCTACGCTCCATAAGAGCACTCATGCCCTATCGCCTTCTTGATCCAAAGTTTCCTAACCCGCTTGCGAAAGGTCGATGTGCCTTAGCTGTGATGGCAAAGGCACCACGCGCGGGCAAGGTCAAAACCCGGCTATCGCCGCCGTTAACGCTGGTGGAGACGGCCGATCTGAACATCTGCTTTCTGCGGGATACCACGGCGAACCTCCATACGGTCGCGGGGGCTGCGGGTCTGATCTGTTACACCCCGGTGGGGGATGAGGCCGCGTTCGAGGAGTTGTTGCCAGAGAGTTTCGCGCTGGTTCCGCAACGTGGCGATGGCTTTGGGGAGCGCCTGCTGGCGGCGGCCCAAGACATTCTGGCGTGCGGATTCGAGAGTGTCTGCCTGATTGATTCGGATTCGCCAACGGTGCCGGCGGCGGTGTTCGCGGAGGCTGTTGCGGCGCTTGCCCGACCGGGCGATCGCGTGGTGCTGGGGCCGTCGCACGACGGTGGCTACTACCTGATTGGCTTGAAGGCGGCGCATCCGGCTCCGTTTTCGGAGATCACTTGGTCGACCGGGAAAGTGGCGGAGGAGACACGGCAGCGCTGTCATGAGGCGAGGATCGAGGTAGTGGAACTGCCGCTCTGGTATGACGTGGACGACGAGCAAACCCTCCATCTGCTGCGGGCGGAGTTGCTCGATGGGGAGCAACCGCCGTTTGCCGCCATGCCCGGGTACGACGCGCCATGGACGCGCGCGTTTCTCGCGGGACTCGATGAGGCGAGCGTAACTGGGAGCCGTGGGATCGAACGAGACGCGACGCGGTGAACTCCGATCCGCAGCGACGATTGAGGAATGAGCACCAGCCGAGCTTGGACTCGATAGCATGGTGGCAGGCGCGGCCGTGGCAGACGAATCTCGCGCTGCTGTTTCTCGGTGCGCTTCTGTTTCTGCTGTCCCGCCACCTGGTGGTGGAGTATGACGACTACATCATTGGCTTTTCCGGAACGTCTGGTTGGTCGGTGTGGTGCTATGTTCTCGCGAGCTTTCTGGTTCTGACGCAGCCAACCGATCGAGTAACCTTGCCACTCATTCTTGGCGTGGCGGTGCTGTGCCGGCTTCCGCCGCTGTTTGCGGACGCCTATCTTTCATCGGATGTGTACCGCTATGTGTGGGACGGGATAGTGCAGCACTCGGGCATCAATCCGTATCGCTACGTTCCGGCTGATCCTGCGCTGGCCGCCTTGCGCGGAGCGGCGGAAGGGAATATCTTCCCGGCCATCAATCGGGCGACGTACGCGCACACCATCTATCCGCCGTTTGCCCAGCTCTTCTTCTGGTTTGTTGCGTTTGTTTCGCCGACTCTGGCGATGATGAAGACGGCCCTGGTTTTGTGCGAGGGCGTGACGGTATGGGCGTTGCTGTGGCTGCTGCGGGCCATGGGCCGACGACGGGAGCAGATTCTCCTGTACGCCTGGGCTCCGATACTTATCTGGGAGATCGCCGGGTCTGGACATCTGGATTCGCTGGCGATAGCTCTGATCGGCCTGGCGCTGGTGGCGCGCTACCAGCGGCGACCGATAGCAACCGGCGTCTTTCTGGCGCTGGCGGTGCTGACGAAGCTCTACCCGCTCGTTCTGTTCCCGGCGCTCTATATGCGGCATCCGGTGAACCGCCGGTCTGGAGAGACGGAAGCTGGCGCGGAATGGACGATGCCGGCGACGATGGCTGCTCTGATTGTTGCTGGATATGCCGCGTACTCGTCGGTAGGCCGGCTGGTCTTTGGTTTTCTGAGCGGGTATGTGGAAGAAGAAGGCATGGCGACCGGCGCACGATATTTTCTACTGGACTTCGCGCATCACCTGCCGGGTTTGCATCACTTGCCGACGGTAGTTTTTCTGGCGTTTGCTGCGATTACATTCGCGGGGATCTCGTGGTGGGCGTGGCGGACGGCTTCCCCAGTGCCCGGCCAGAGCTTCTCTCGAGAAAGGGCGCCAATAACGGAGCAGCTACGGCCGCACCAGGCGGCTGCATTTCTGCCACCGGCGTTTGCCTTGGCGGCGGCGCTTATGCTGCTGTTCAGCCCGCACTACGCGTGGTACGTGATCTGGCTGGTGCCGTTCTTTACCGTGCTTCCCGTGCTTCCGGGGCTAGGCTACGTGATAGGGTTTTTTTACCTGTATACGACGGCGCTGGCGGCTCCGGGACCAAAGATGTTTCTGGCGAACGAGATTCTATATGCAACGCTGGTGGTTACAGGCTGTCTGCAGGTGGCGGGGTGGTATGTGCCCGCGCTCCGGTTGGCCTTCTGGACGTCGCGAGAGCCAGAGGCTGTACGCTCGTAGACATAGGCTTGAGGGTTGAGCGGCAGTGCCGCTGCGAAGTTATTTTGCTTTTGCGGCTGAGCGCCGAGCGGCTATCCATCCTGGCTTTGTGACCTGCCGGCTGCGGCCGAGAGCAAGGGAGTCTTCGGGTACATCGTCCGTGATGCAGCTGCCCGCGGCGACGTAGGCGCCTGCACCGACGGTGAGTGGCGCTACCAGGGTGGAGTCCGAGCCGATAAAGGCGTTGTCACCGACTGTTGTGAGGTGCTTCTGCACGCCATCGTAGTTGCAGGTGATGGCACCTGCGCCTATGTTGACGCCGGTGCCGATCTCCGCGTCGCCGAGATAGCTCAGGTGGTTGGCTTTCGAGCCCTTGCCGATGCGCACCTTCTTGGTCTCGCAGAAGTTGCCGATGTGGGCGGCTTCGCCGATCCGGCTTTCGGGCCGCAGGTGAGCATACGGACCGATGAGCGCGTAGTCCGCGATCTCGGCACCATCGAGGATGCATCCGTTGCGCAGCAGGACGCCGTCACCAAGGGTGGAGTTCTGCACGACGGAGAAAGAGCGGATGCGACAGTCCGAGCCGATGTGGGTGCTGCCGAGCAACTGAACGAATGGTTCAAGGATGGTATCGGGGCCGACCTGGACGGCGGCATCGATGACGCAGGTGTCGGGCCGGAGGATGGTAACGCCCTGCGCCATGAGGCGCTTGGCCGTGTCGAACCGCATAGCCGCGTCGAGGTGCATCATCTCCGCAATGGTGTTGGCACCGAGCACCTCGTCGACGCTATCTGCTTTCACGGCGATGACGTGGTCACCCTCTGCGACCAGCATGGCGGCAACATCGGTAAGATAGAACTCCCCGTGGGCGTTGTTTGTAGAAAGGCTATCGAGCTTATTGAAAAGGGCCGCGGTGCGGAAGCAGTAGATGCCCGAATTGATCTCGGGCGCGGAGATCTGGTCCGGTTTGAGAGACTTGTGTTCGACGATCGCGGTCACCTCGGCTGAGCCCTCGGCAGCGCGCAGGACGCGGCCGTAGCCGGTTGGGTCCGGCGGGACTGCGGTAAGGATCGTCATGGCGGCCTGCTCACGCAGGTGCGCTTCGCAGATGGATGCAATGGTCTCCGGCCGGATGAGGGGGACGTCACCGGAGAGCACGAGCAGGTTCTCCGGAAGCGCGATTGCGGGATGCTGAGCGAAGTAGGCTTTGGCTTGCTGCAACGCGTGACCGGTTCCGCGCTGCTCCGCTTGCAGGACGAACTGCACGCCGGTCGACGCGACTGCCGCTCGAACGCGATCGGCTTCGTGGCCGACGATGCAGAGGATCTGATTGGCGGGGACGATGGTCTTGGCGGCCGCGATCACATGCAGAAGGAGCGCCTGCCCGCCGATCTCATGCAGGACTTTTGGCCGTTTGCTCTTTAGCCGCGTGCCCTTGCCTGCGGCCATAATGGCGATTGCGAAGCTGCTGGTGTCCATAGATGGTTGATTCTCTGACCGGTTTGGCGGACGGCACTTCCACGGAAGCACCGGGCCCGCTGCGGGAAGTCTACTGCGCCTGAGGTGCTTGAGATCCGCCGCCCGGTGGCGGTGGAATGGTGACGTCGACCGGTGTGATGACGCCGAGAGCACTGAGTGGTGGCTTCATCTGCTGGTCATTGCCGACCACGATGATAGCGAGCTTTGAGACGTCAATGTATTTGTTGGCAACGCGGGAGACATCCGCTGCGGATACCTTCTCCACGCCCACGCGATACTTTTCGACGAAGTCGAGCGGGTAGCCATAGAAGGCAAGCGTTGTCTGTTCGTTCAGGATCTTGTCCGGTGAGTCGTAGTTGAAGATAAAAGAGTTCAGCACCTGATCCTTAGCGTTCTTCAGCTCTTCGGCGCTGGGTGGTTCTGTCTTTAACTTGCCGATCTGGTCGAGAACGGCCTTCGTCGCGGGAACGGTGCTTTCACTTTTGGTGCCAACGCCGACGACGAAGAGCCCGGGATGGTCGTACGATGCGCCGTAGCTGCCGCCGACCGAGTAAGCCAGACCGAGTCGTGTCCGCACTTCCTTGAAGACGCGCGAGCTGAAGCCGCCAGAGAAGATTTCGTTCATAACATCGAGCGCGTAGAGATCGGGGTTGTTGCGTTCGGTACCCAGTCCGAAGACGTTCACGCTGGACTGATTGACATCGTTCTTCTCGACAAAGAAGACGCCCGGCTTGGGACCGGGGAAGTCCGCCTTCTCCGGCGCGATGGGTGTGCCGCGCTTCAGATCGCCAAACGCGGACCGGAGTTTTGCTTCCATCTGCTTGCTGTCGAAGTCACCGGAGACAGCGACGATGATGCCATTCGGGATGACGGTTTTTCCATGCCACGTTTCGAGGTCGGCGATGGTGACGGCGGCGATGGTGGCGTACTCGATCTGCCGGCCGTAGGGGCTGTTCCTGCCGTACGCGAGAAGACTCACTTCGCGGCCGGCGATCGCCTCAGCGCTGTCGTTGCGGCGCGAGATGCCGGTCGCCACCTGTTGCTTGGCAAGGTCTAGCTTTTCCGGATTGAAGGCAGGGTGCAGCAGGAGATCGGTCGCCAGGGCGAAGACGCCGTCGAAGTCGCTTTTGAGGCTCGACCAGGAGAGCGAGGTAGAGGCCAGACCGCCGCTGGTCTCGATGCGAGCCCCTTTGTTTTCCATCTGATCGTCGAGCGTGTCGCCATTGACCTTCGTCGTGCCGCTGGTCCGCCAGGTCTGGCCGTAGAGATTGATCAGGCCGGTCTTGCCGGAGGGCTCGTCACGCCGGCCGCCACGGATCAGAATGGATCCGTCGATGAAGGGAAGCTCGTGATCCTCTTCGAGGAAGAGTACGAGGCCATTCGGCAGCTCAACCCGCGTCGGTTGCCGGGGGTTGAAGGCGTGAAGCGGCGGGATCGGGATCTGTGTCCAACTCTGGCCTGCCTGCGCCACAGCGGGAACGCCGGTCGATAGACCAAGAGCGAAGGTCAGGAGAGTCGTCGCGCGTCCGAGGAAGCTCATAAACCACCGCCAGATGGCGCCGGGGCAGAAGAGGTGGTACCTGGCTTGGGTTTTGGCGAGGTGTACTCGATGCGAGCGCTGGATCGATTGCTTTCGACAAAGATCTTGTTTGCGACACGGTTGACGTCTGCCTTGGTCACTGCATCCACCTTGTTCAACTGCCGAAAAAGATCTCGCCAGTCGCCAAACTTTGTCTGATAGTCGGCCAGCTGCTGGGCCAGGCCTTCGTTATTTCCGAGACCTCGCAGGAGGTCGGATTTTGCGCGTGTCTTGTACCGCGCGAGCTCGGCGTCCGAAATCTCCTGCGACTTGAGCAGATCGAGCTCCTTATGGATCGCCGCCCGCATCTGTTCCGGGGTGTGACCGGGGACAGGAACGGCGTAGACGGCGAACATGGAGGGGTACTTGTCGCCGGGAAAGTTCGGGATGCCTTCGGCTTCGGCCGAGATCTTCTGATCGCGGACCAGGCTGCGATAGAGCCGTGCTGTGCGGCCATTCGAAAAGACATCCGCGATAGCGTCATAGACGGCATCATCGGGATCCCGGTAGTCCGGCCGATGGTAACCCTCGATATAGAAGGGCTGGGTTGCCTCGCGGATCACCACGGATTTTTCCGCGATCTGCTTTGGCTCGACCGTCGTTATCGCTTCAGGCTTCGGATCCGCAGGGATGGTCCCGAAGTACTTTTCGAGCATTGGCATGACGGCTGCTGCCTTCAGATCGCCAACGACCGCCACAACGATGTTGGACGGCACATAGTACTTCTTGTGGAAGGCCTCGGCCTCGGTCGCGCTCACCTGGCTGATCTCGCTCTCCCAACCAACTCCGGGGATCCGGTAGGGATGCGCTACGTAGGCGGTTGCCAGAAATTGCTCGATCATGCGGCCGGTCGGGGAGGAGTCGGAGCGCATGCGGCGCTCTTCCTGGACGACATCGCGCTCCTTATAGAACTCGCGTTCAACAGGGTGGGCGATGCGCGAACTCTCGAGGTAGGCCCAAAGCTCGAGCCGGTTGGACGGCATGCTCCAGAAGTATTGGGTGGAGTCCTCGCCGGTTGAAGCGTTGATGCCGACAGCGCCGTTGGCCTCGGCGATCTGCGAGAACTGATTGGGGATGACAAAGGTCTGAGCCGCGGCAACGGCGTCGTCAAAGCTCTTGCGGAGCTGCGCCAGCTTGCCTGGATCCTGACCGACGCGCTTGCGGTATTCGGCGTCGTATGCGGCCCACGCGACTTCCACTTTTTCGAGTGCGATCTTCTCCTGCGGGTAGTTGGTCGTGCCAATCTGATCCGTGCCCTTGAACGCCATGTGCTCGAACATGTGGGCGAGCCCACTCTCCCCTCCGGGATCATCCGCGCTGCCGGCGTTCACCATGGTGTAGAAGGAGAAGACGGGTGCCTCCGGACGTTCGCACAGGAGCAGCGTCAGCCCGTTCGGCAGGACCTTGACCGTGGTCCGACGCTCGAAGCTGGCGAGATCCTGCGTGACCGCCACACTTCCTGCTGCCATCGCCCCGATGACCAGGCATCGTGCTACGAGACCTTCCAATTGCAACCTGTACCTCACTTCTTTGAACAGAGTCAGACTATAGGACGTAGCGCTCCCGGGCGAGTCAACGGATCTGCCGCCGAGCACGAATGCGGGCGGCTAGGCGGTCCAGATCGCCGAACAGGATTGCGGCCGCGGCTGCGGCGGCGATCCCGGACAGCAGCCCAAGAACGGCATGGCCAAGCGCCTCTTCGGCCTCGGCCTTCAGGTGCACCACAGACGCGGCAGCCAGGAACTGCTGTTTGGCCCAGGAGTTTCGGTTAGCGGCGGGACCTCTGCGAGAGCTTGACGCGGCGGCGGCGTTCCAGTCGCTACGCTCGATGGCGGCGATCAGGCGGGGGTACTCCCCAAACAAGCGACCCGGCCCGAGGTTATAGATCATGTCGAGCAGGGCGAGTTTCGCGGAGTCCGGGAGTGCCTGGTAGCCGTGGATGTGGGAGCGAAGGTAGCCTTCAAAGCCGGTCAGCGTGTCTCTCAACCTCGCGTCGATCGCCTCCTCGGGAAGCTGGAGGCCGTTGCTATTGAAGTAGAACTTTGCGAGTTGCCCCTTCTTCATGGCGCTCACGCGGGCGAACTCACGTCCGATCTCGTCAGGATTTGCCGGACGGCCATCAATGGTGAACGGCAGCGCATGGGCGGCGATTTCATTGACCAGCATCAGGCCGACGCCTACGGTTACCTTGCCGACCGTATCCAGATACATCCACGGTACGGAGCCCTCAAACTCCTTGATCTTCGCCATCGACTGCTCAAGATATCCGGCCATATGCCAACCTAGCATGCCATGACGCGAAGCATCGGCCTGGTTGCGTGTGCGATGGACATGGTGTCGCTAAGGAAGACGAGGCGGTCGCAACCACGTCTGGCGCTGGACCCGCTATAGAGTGCAACCCTCCAGTCCGTGCAAGGCACGCCTTCGTTTTCTCCCGCGAGCGCAACTTCGGCTGCGGTGCTGGGTCTACACGCCCAAGAGTCTCCCGCACATGCGTAAAGTAACGGCGTGACGCTATTTAGGCTTCCGTCTTCGCGCGAGACCTGAGATTCTAGGACTGTCTATGCCCAACCTCCCCCGCTTTACCTCACGCCCCTTTGCTCTCGCCGTCTTTCTTTTGTCGCCGCTAATTAGTTTGGCGCTCAGCCCGCCGAATCGCATTGCCACGGTCGATGCCGGGACGCGTGGAACGATTGCACGCAATGTGGCCGGGCGGACAAAGCTGGCCACCGATCTCGGACCGGCCCCGAGTGACCGACGCGTAGACGGCATTACGCTTTTCTTCAGCCGAACGGCTGCGCAGCAAACTGCTCTGGACCAGCTGCTGGTTGACCAGCAGACGCTCGGCTCTCCGCGGTACCACCAGTGGCTCACGCCGAAGCAATTCGGCGCCCAGTTTGGCATTTCGGCCGCGGATCTCGCCAAGGTCTCAGGCTGGCTGACCGCCCAGGGCCTCACCATCACCTACACCGCCCCGAGTAACTCGCTCCTCACCGTAAGCGGAACGGTTGCCCAGATCCAGCAGGCGTTCGGAACCAGCCTGCATGTGCTTCTGTCGCATGGCGAGCAGCACATCGGAAACCTGACCGATCCCGTTGTGCCGGCCTCCATCGCAAATGTAGTCTCTGGCATCGCAGGTCTGAACGACTTCCGGCCGACCTCGCATGCGCGAGCCCAAACTGTGCTCGCCCCGGCCTTCACCTCGGCGCAGGGACAGCATAACCACTATCTGGCGCCGGGCGACTTCCAAACCATCTACGACTCCAAGCCATTGCTCTCCTCCGCCATCAACGGAGCGGGTGCAACCATCGCCGTAATGGGGCAGACAAATCTGTCGCTGCCCGATATCGCCGCTTTCCGCAGTGCCTCCGGTCTTCCCGCCCAGGTTCCCACGGTGATCGTTGCCAGCACCACCGCTCCGGTGACGAGTGGCGGCGATGTTCAGGAATCACAGCTGGATGTCGAGTGGGCCGGCGCCTCTGCCCCGAATGCGCGGGTTGTGTATGTCACGTCATCGAGCGGCGTCTTCGATGCCTTGCAATATGCGATTACGCAGCAGAGCGCGCCTGTTTTTCCTATCCTCGCGATCAGTTACGGATCCTGTGAAGCCAACCTGTCCGGCTCGTATGCCTCCAGCTTTGACGCACTTTTTCAGCAGGCGAACAGTCAGGGGCAGACCATTCTTGCCTCTTCAGGGGACACCGGAGCCACGGACTGTGACAGCAGCCCGACTGGCTCCTCGACCATGGCTGCCGACGGGCTTGCCGTGGATTTCCCGGCAAGTTCGCCCAGTGTGACCGCGATTGGTGGAACCATGTTTAACGATACGGACGCAAACTGGCTAAGTACGACAGGATCGACAGACCAGGTGGTGTCCGCGCTCGGCTACATTCCGGAGAGTGTGTGGAATGAATATGCATCGACCACCCCAAACGCGCTGAGCTCGAGCGGTGGCGGCGCGAGTCTCTACTTTCCGAAGCCGGTCTGGCAGGTGGCCACCGGAGTTCCGGCCGATAACTCGCGTGACGTTCCGGACATCGCCCTGAACGCTGCTGCCAACCACGTTGGCTATCTCTTCTGCATTCCGGTCATCCCTCATGTCACAGCAGTTGATTCCTGCACGAATGGCTTTCGTGATTCTGCGGGCTACCTGGCTGTTGTCGGCGGGACCAGCGCCGGAACGCCTTCCTTTGCCGGAATCCTCGCGCAGATTGAGCAAAAGCTGAGTGCGACTTCAGGCCTGGGCAACATCAACCCGATCCTTTATAGTCTGGGTGGCTCCGCGGGATTTCATGACATCACGACCGGGAACAATAGCAGCCCGTGCGCTCATGGATCTCCGGACTGCCAGATAGCCAGCAGCATCGGTTTCAGCGCGGGCCCTGGATACGATCTCGCAACCGGCTTGGGATCGATTGACGCCAACGTACTCGCATCGGTGTGGAGCTCTGCAAAGCCAGCTGGTGGAAGCAGTACGACAGGATCTGCTTCCTCCTACGTCGTGGTCAACCTGCCAACCGGAACGCAGAGCTGTGGTGTGAGCAGCGGCAGTCTCATCGTTAACGTTCAGGTCTCCGCGCTGAACGCTGTGGTTCCAACGGGAGCTGTGCAGTTGCTGATTGACGGCACGGTCACCGGGGCACCGATCATCCTGACGAACGGCTTGGCGACGCTGGCGGTTACGACCTCAGGCCTCAGCTCGGGTGCTCACAGCATCGCTGCGCTCTACACGGGCAGCACACAGTTTGCGCCGTCAAAAGGCTATCTGGGCGCTACGCTGCTGCCACCCGCCGCAACCGCTCCGAACACCATCATCGACGTGGTCTCTTCGACAAGTCCCGACTTCTCCTTCACTCCCTGCCTGCCGAGTCTCAGTGTTCGCAGCGGTGCCGCGACCTCACCCATCACTCTCACCGCCGCCGCCTTGAATGGTTTCAGCGGACCGGTTGCCTTTACGGTGAGCACAGACGCTAACCTTGCAGCGACGTACACCTTCTCCGCGTCGCCCGTCACCATCAGCCCCAACGCGACAGGGACGACCACGCTCACGTTCTCTGCATTTACAACCGCAAGCAGTGCTGTCAGCACCACAGGCAACAAGCGGATTCCATCAAAGGGCGTAGCGAACGTCACTCCGCATGGTTTTCTCGGAGCGGGTGTGGGAACAGCGGCGCTGGCTTCTGTCTTGTTCCTGGTTATGCCACGCCGGCGTCGTTCAGTGGGCCTGCTTGCGGTGCTGATCTCTGCCGGCATCTTTGGGGTAAGCGGTTGTGGGTCAGGCACCTCGCAGATCACGACCGGATCCGGATCGGGATCGACCTTAACCACACCCACAGAGACGGGAACGTATCTGGTGAACGTGACGGCCTCGGGAACGAACAGCTCCGGACAGGTTCTGGTTCATACCGTCTTCCTGACACTCACCGTGACCAACTAACTCAGGTCGACGGTGAAGGAGGAGTCGTGGAGGTATGCGGCTCCTTCGATACCTGAAGGTGATCGGGCTCAGCGGCACTTCGTTGTGCCTGTGCCGCTGCGATGAATATGTCCTGGGCAGAACACGGAGGCTTACCGTCTTTTGGCGCACGGATGTAGCTTCCATCCGATTGCAGCAGGCGCGCCTTTACATTGTCCCGAAGATACGTTGCAAGGATCTCTTCCCGCAGTCGCCTGCTGAGGTCGGGCTGCAGCACCGGAAACACCACCTCGCAACGCTCATAGAGATTTCGTGGCATCCAATCTGCGCTGCCGCCATAGACCTCAGGTTCGCCGCCATTGACGAAGCTGAAGATGCGGCTGTGTTCCAGAAAGCGGCCAACGATGGATCGAACGCGAATGCGCTCGCTCAGGCCCGGCACACCGGGACGAAGGGAACACATGCCGCGGATGATCAGATCGATCTCTACGCCGGCTTGGCTCGCCTTGTAAAGCGCTTCCACGCAGCCGCGGTCGAGTAGCGCATTCATCTTGACCACGATGCCCGACGGCTTTCCCGCGCGGGCATGATCCGCCTCGCGGCGAATCAGACGTTCGAGGTCGGCCGCCAGCGTCAAAGGCGCGACCAGCAAGGGACGATACGCATCGCCCTCTGCTTCTGCGGTGAGATAGTTGAAGACCGCCTGCACGGCGGAGGTAATCTCCGGCCGCGCCGTAAGCAAGCTGATGTCGGTATAGAAGCGCGAGGTCACCGGGTTGTAGTTTCCCGTGCCCAGATGCGCATATCGGCGGATCACACCGTCCGCATCACGCCGCACCAGAAGCGCCAGCTTGCAATGCGTCTTCAGGCCGAAGATGCCGTGGAAGACACCGACTCCCGCATCTTCCAGCTCGCGAGCCCAGCGAATATTCGAAGCTTCATCAAATCGCGCCATCAGCTCCACAACCACCGTGACGTCCTTGCTTTGAGCGGCCTCAATCAGCGCGCGAAACATCGAGGAGTCCGCGCTTGTGCGGTAGAGCGTCTGCTTCATCGACATCACTGCCGGGTCCGCCGCACCTGATCCAACGAATCCCTCAACCGTTTTGTAACTTTCGAAGGGATGATGCAGCAGAACGTCATGCTGCCGCAGTTCTTCAAAAAGATCTGCGGAGGTGGCCCCAAGCTTGAACTCCCTGCCTGTGAACGCGGGGTATTTCAGGTCAGGCCGTTTTACCTCGGAGTAGAGATTCATGAGCCGCGAAAGGTTGACCGGTCCGTCCGTCTGAAAGACCTGCCAGCGCTCCAGCTCGAAGTTGGTCAACAGACGCTGCGTGATCTCATCGCTGGCCGAGCACTCGATTTCGAGCCGAACCGCATCACCCTTGCGCCGATTGTGCAGCTCTGCACGAACGCTCTCGAGCACAGATCGCGATTCTTCTTCCTGCATGTAGAGATTGCTGTTACGCGTGATGCGAAAGGCAACACTTTCGAGCACCTGGTAGCCGCGATACATGCGCTCCACCTGTGACTCAATCAACTCGTGCAACAGGATGAAGTCATTCGTGCCATCTTTACCGGGCAGGCTGACCAGGCGAGGAAGCGATCGTGGCACCGTGAGCACGCCGAGCACAGGCACGGTTTTCAGACCCGCCGTCTGGTTTCGTTTGTGCCGCAGCAGAAGCGCGATGCAGAGTGCCTTGTTGAGAACGCGCGGAAAGGGATGCGAAGGGTCGATCGTGACCGGTGTAAGTAACGGATCGACTTCGCTGGCAAAGAAGCGCAGTGCCGCCGTGCGCGCCTCCTCATCCAGCTCCTTCCATCGCAGAACCCGGACGCGTTCGGCTGCCAAAGCCGGTAGAAGCTGCTTGTTCCAGCAGCGGTACTGCGCTTTCACGAAGGTTTCAATCTGCTCAACCAGCGTGCTTAGGCGTTCTTCAAGAGTCAGGCCACCCTCGTCCGGAGCCTGCGCCTGGGTGTCGCCATCTTCAAGGCGTTGCATCATGCCGGCCACGCGGATCTCAATAAATTCGTCCAGATTGCTCGCTGTGATTGCCAGGAACTTCACCCGCTCGAGCAGCGGATTACTCGCGTCCACTGCTTCTTCGAGTACACGCTCGTTGAAGCGCAGCCAGCTCTCATCGCGGCTAAAAAAGCGAGTCGTGACGGGCGACGCAGGTCCCGGAGAAGACTGCTTCGCCGCGCGCTTTTTTGCTGCTTTCTTCGCGACCTTGGTTGCGCCGCCACCCTGCTTCTTCGACTTCGATTTGTGGTTTGCCGTCATAGCTGACCCTTGAGCCTACGTCACTGGTGTTAACGATGCGAGTATTTCCGCTGCTGTCTTCCGTATCCGCCTGCAAAGGCAAACGGCAGCTCCCGAAAAGGGAACTGCCGCTTCTGCCCGCCAGTCTTCCGGACTTGCTAGGTATGCATGTGCATGGTCCAGCCAAGGTACTTCTCCGTTGCTTCGAGAACAGGGCTTGCGACGGTCGAGAAGTTTGCCGCGACGTGGTGCTCGAAGCCGTTCTCGCAGATATAGCGCAGCAACTCCTGCATCTTCGGGATCTCGACCACGCCCGCTCCGCCAAACGTTTGCAGCGGATCATCCGTGAATCGACCTTCTCCGACGTAGCCCGAAATGCGTCCATGCAAATCGTCCGTTGAGAAGCGCGCGAAGCTCATCGCTCCTGCCTTCACCGTTCCATCGAGCGTGCCGTAAGTATTTTCTTTCCCGACTGTGCCCGCGATAATCTGCTGAAAGTCCATCTTCACTTCCTTGAAGAAGTGCTTCGGCAGATTCGAGCAATGAAAGCAGACCGCCTTGTCGGGGTTGTCGCCGTAATTGTTGTTCCAGTCCAGCAACGCGCTTGGCGTCTCACTAGCGAGCCCAAGCGCATACATGCTGAGCGTTCCCATGGTGTCGGTCTCGCACGCGCTCGGAATCAGATTCTCGCTCATCATGCTCATCACGGTGCATGGCACCACGCCGAAGTACTCTTCCATGGAGGTCCAGCACTGCACGCTTGAGATCGTTAGCTCGTGCGACTGCATGAAGCCGTCGATGACAACGCCGAGCTTCGACATCTTCAGCAGCGCCTGTTCGGGAGTGTTATTCAGAGGCAGATAGCTTTTGATCGTTGCCAGCTTCTCCTGCACGCGTGCTTCGGTATCGGGCAGCTTAGCGATCTGACCGAAAACCTCACTCAGATCGAGCGTGTCTACCGTAATGCCCGATCGCTCCAGCAGCTTCTCCGAGTAACGAACCGTGTTGAACGCCGCGGGCCGCGCCCCGATTGCGCCGATACGAAGATTCCTAAAACCCTTCACAACGCGGCAAAGACTCGCAAACCACTCGAGATCGGCCTTGAACTCGACTGAATCCGGAGCCTCCGTATGCAGCCGCGTTAGCGAGTAAGGAATGCCGTACTGCTTCAAGTTGTTGCAGATCGACATTTTGCCGCAGAAGCTATCGCGGCGGAACGCAATCGTCATCTTGCCCGCATGGTCCGGGGTTGCCTGGATCAGGACCGGCACCCGCAGGTCAGCGAGTCGCAAGGCATCCGCCAAGCCCCGTTCCTCGCCGAAGTTCGGCAGCGTAATGATGATGCCGTCGATCTCCTTGGCATGCTTCTGAAAGAGGGCCGCACATTTCTTCGCGTCTTCGTAGGTCTCGACCGCTCCGTGTGCCGTCTCTTCCGGTGTTAGAACGATAGCTTTCATGCCGGCGGCCTCGAGAGCCGCCACCATTTCCAGCCGTCCACTGGTCGCCAGGTGACTCGGAAAAAACCCGCGATTCCCGACGACTACTCCAAACGTCATCTGTCTGCCCATCCAAACTCCTCTGTCGATCGCCCGATCGGCGACTTCGCATGATGGCTGCACCCTTTGCAGCGTTAGTCAGCCACGGCCTGTATCTGCGCGTGCGGTTCCGAGGGGGCAATCCGGTAGCCCCTCCAACCGTAATAGATCACGAAAAGATAGCAGAGCAGAGGGACGAACAACGAATGATGGATTCCGTAGCGGTCCGCCAAAAAGCCCATCAACACCGGAATCAATGCTCCACCAACAATGCCCTGCACCAACAACCCGGATCCGCGGCCGGTCAGCGGGCCAAGCTCGGCCACCGCTAACGTAAAGATCGTGGGAAACATGATCGAGTTAAACAGACCGACGCAAATGATGGTAGCAACAGCGACCTTACCTGTACTGAGGAGTGAGGCAAGCACAAACAATCCAGCGCCAACACCGGCGAACATGAGCAGCTTATTGGCAGCAACCCGCTGCATCGCAGCCGACCCCGCAAAGCGCCCGACCATGGTCAGAAACCAGAAGAGAGAGAGCAGCTTGGCTCCGGTCTGCAGAGGCATGTTGCCTATCTCGGGTTCCGCGAGGTACTTCACCAGGTAGCTGGCGACACTAACCTCCGCGCCGACATAGATGAAGATAGCGACTGCACCCAGGTAGAGGTGTGGGTGACTCCACACGCTGTCCTGCTTTCCGCCTAGGCTGGCGGGGCGAAAATCGCGGGTTACCTCTAGGCGCGGAAAGCGGTATAGCGCGATTGCCAAGGCAAGAAGAACCATCGTGCCCGCGATGACGAGATACGGAAGCTTAATGTTGGCTGCCTGATGGATGCGGTAGGCCGTCAGAGCAGCGCCTCCAGACGGCACAAGCGTAGCCGCGGCCGTGGCGCTACCAAGAATCAGGATGCTCCCGAAATACGGAGCCACCGTGTCACCAAGCGTATTAAAGGCTTGGGTAAGGTTCAGGCGGCTCGAAGAGGTATCAGGAGGTCCCAGAATAGCGACATATGGATTGGCCGCCACCTGCAGCAGCGTAATACCCGCTGCCAGCACAACCTCAGCACACAAGAAGAAGGGATAAGAGGCTGCGGTGGCTGCCGGAATGACCAGCAATGCGCCGATGCCCATCGTGATCAGACCAATGACCATCGTCCGCTGATAGCCAATCCACTCCACCAGCTTGCCCGCAGGTTGCGCGAAGACGAAGTACGATCCAAAAAAGGCCAGCTGTACAAAAGAAGCCTGCGTGTAGTTCAACCCAAAAATTAACTGCAGCCGTGGAATCAGCGTGTCGTTAAGCACGGTGCAGAACCCCCAAACAAAGAAGAGGGTCGAGACCATTGCCATGGCGCTATAGTTCGTTGAACCGGGAGAGTTGCTGAAGGCGGGGGTCTTGCCTGCGGAAGTCATTGCCATGCGTCGAGGGAGATCACTTTCTAGCCGCAACATGCGACTCTGCTACAGTACCGCGCCAGAACCTACTGGTCTCTGAAATAACCGCAAGCTTTCGCCGCATGGCCTAATCAGGCCAGCCGAGTCTCTACTGACGGCAAACCGCTCGACTATACCAGTTACACCACGTCCTCGGCTTTCCCGATCTTCACCGCGTCTGATCTCGATCGCGGCCGCTTTGACAGCGACTGCACCCGTCAGCCACTCTGAAGAAGATCCTTGCAGTCCCCGCGTCTATCTCAGGAGAACGATATGCATCTACGCACCTTCGCCAGCTTTGCTCTTACCGCAGCCATGACTCTCGCCCTTCCTTCCACCGCGACCTTCGCTCAGACAGCAGGGCAGGACATGAAGAACGCCGGTAGGGATACCAAGAACGCCACCAAGTCCGTCGGCCACGGCATCGGCAAGGGAACCAAGAAGGCCTATCACAAGACCAAGCACGGCACGAAAAAGGCGTATCACAAGGTCGACGGCAATCCCGACACCAAGTAGCTGATCATTGGCCAATATGGGCCACCAACGCAGAAACGCCAATCCCGGTAGGATTGGCGTTTCTTTGCTCCATGCGATGGTTACAGCGCAGCCTTTGCCCTCGACAGCAGATCCTTGCCCCGCTCCTTAGGCCTGCCGCCGTCCCATTGCTCTGTTCCTTCTCACCAAACGTATCAGGCCGCCCAAAACCAAGGTTCGGCACCTCGCCAAAGGGTCGGCGAAGAAGGGCTCCATCGTACCGTTGCCATCGGGCGCATCGCCGCTGGTCCACGGCTGGCCTTCCTGTGTCCCCAGCTCTTTGTCCAGAGTCGTGATGAAGAACTTGTAGGAAAATTCCTGGTTCTCTTCACTCTGTGGGAAACTATTTGGGATTGGCAGGTGCTTAGGCCCAAGCTCTTCAAGCACAGCCAACCATTGCTCCTGATGCATCGTGTCACGCGCAATCATGAACGCCAGCATGTCCTTCATACCAGAATTATCGGTCATGTGATGAAGCCGACAGGCCAAGGTGCGCCCGGTGGATTCTGCCTCCACGTTGCAATACATGTCGCCCGCCAGGTTACCGCTGGCATAGATATGCGACATGTTGAACGGTACGCCATTCGCATTCTCCCGCGTCGCTGAAAGGCCAGTCGACAGGATGTGCCGCGGGTTCATACCGCCCATCATGGCACCAACCATCGAATCTGCCGCCATCTCTTCCTGCAGGGTCACGGGAGCCTTCTCTAGATTAAGCGCCACGGCCGTCGCCAGCATTTCAGTATGGCCAAACTCCTCGGTCGTTCGCCGCAATCCGCTCGCACCTCTGACCACTTCAGACTCCGGCGACCACATCGGCATTGTGCCGAGCGGAGCGATCCGCCATCATCTACTCAACACCGCGTTCTATCGCATCGAAGCCGGGCCGCGCGGGCCACACCAGCATGGCCGATCCCGCAACCAACGCCACCCAGTACAGATCCGCTCCCAACAGATGCAGCAGCTGCAGCCACACCGGCGCCAGCAGCAGAACATCCGCCGCGCCCAGGACAAATTGCATCGCAAGCAGCGCTACAACCAGCTTTGCCAGACCATGTTCTCCGCGGCTCCACGCCGCCCCCAACAGCCACAGCACAAAGGCACTGGCGATCACCGCGCTTGCCGGATGAACCCAACGCACGCGCAGCAGCATCGGCGCTGTGCGCGAGAAGTCAGCCGCGATCGCCGCCCGCAGACTCACCGACGGATACAGCGTATCGCCGAGTGCCGCCAGACTCCCACTTACGCCGACCAGCAGCGTTGCGCCGAGACCGGCGATTACCCATCCCAGCCCTCGCATCTCCGCTCGCAGCGAACACCATCGCTGACCGGTTCCCAGCAGCGTAGCGGTTAAGGTAAGTGCCGCTAGCAGCAGCAGCGTATTCGCCAGATGCACGCTCAGCATCACCACGCGTCCCAGGCTCTGATTGCCGGTCACGTAACCCAGCTTAACCAGGAGCGCGCCAAGAAATGCCTCATTTACCAACAGCAGACCGGAGACCACGGCCGCCCGGCGCGCTGCCTGCCCCTTCACCGTCGATCGAAACACCCACATCAGGAGTCCGATCACCGCAAACGTCGCCCCTCCGGTCATGCACCGATGCGTGAACTCAATCATCGTGTCCACTCGCGGCGCCAACGGAATCACCTGCCCGTTACACAGCGGCCAGTGATTTCCGCATCCCGCGCCTGAGCCCGTCGCGCGTACCAGCGCTCCCCACAAAATAACCAGCACGTTATACGCCACGACCGACCACGCGAAGCGCATCGCTAACGACCGCGATCGCGTCCACCCACCACTGGCCGCTGCTGCCATCGCACTCGTCGCCATGCCTTCCATTCTACGAGCGCCTACGCTCCGCGTGCGTTTGACCGAGCCCACCCCACCCGTTACACTCACAAAGGCGGCGGCGACTTCCACGCGGCCCCAAACACCTGTTGCCCCCTCGTTCAATGGTAGGACTGACGACTCTGACTCGTCCAATCGGGGTTCGAATCCCTGGGGGGCAACCATCGCACACAGACACTCATGCGGTCTCAAGGCCGTGATCTCCGTCGCGATCTAACTCTAGTCCATCCGCGCTTCCCTCAACCAGCTAAAGTCACCACTCCCTCCCGGCCGCACCACCCCCATCCGGGCTGAGTGCACCACCTCATTATCCGGGTACCACAGCGGCAGCACCGGCAGCTCCTCCGCCAGAATCTGCTGTATCTCTACATAGTCGCGGCGTCGCAGCTCGCGGTTAATCGAAGCCCCTGCCTCCGCGATCAGCGCATCCACGCGTGCATTTGAGAAGTGTCCGCGGTTGCCACCCCGGGGCGGCATCATCCCTGTCGCAAAGGCGTACCGGAAGAGGTCCGGATCCTCGTTCACGCCGATCCATCGCAGCGCATAGATCTGGAACGCGCCCTTAGTCACATCCGCATAGAAGGTCCCGAACTCCGCCGACCGTATCCCCAGCTCGATGCCGGCCTGCCGTAACTGCGCCTGCATCACGGTCGCCATCAGCCGCGTCGTCTCATCGGTGCTGGTCTTGATCGTCAGACGCAAGCGCACACCGTTCTTTCCCGCGTGGAAACCGGCTGCCTCAAGCAGAGCTCGCGCCCGCGCCACATCGTGCGGATACGCTGCCATCTCCTCGTCCGCCGCACGTGCCCAGTGCCCCGGGGGAAGAAGGCTGTTCGCCTGCCGCGCCTTTCCCAGCCACAGAGCATCGATGATCACCTGCCGATCCAGCGCGCACGCAACTGCCTGCCGCACCCGCTTGTCGCGCAGCAGCGGATCCGTCACGTTGAACGTCATGTAAATCGCCACTGAACTCGGCCCCGTCTCGGTCCTCAGCCCCGGCGCGTCTCGGAGCGCATGCACCATGTCCAGCGTGATCACGTTGCTCTCTGCATCCGCCGATCCCTTCTTCAACTCAAGCGCGGTCGTGATCGCGTCGGGAACTACCGCGAAGCGCAGCCGATCGATCGGTTGGCCATCTCCGCCCGTGCCTGCCGTCTGCCCTGCCCTGAGCTCGATCACTTTGTCCGCCCAGTAGTCGTGATTCCGCTCGACGACAATTTCCTTGTCCTGGACCGCACTCATAAATCGGAACGGCCCGGAGCCTACCGGATGCAGACCGAAGTCGCGCCCTGCGCCGCGTGGCACCACGCCAAATAGCCCGTCACTCATGTTGAACAACAGACCGGCATCCGGTCGCTTCAATCGCACTACGACGGTTAGCCGACCCGGCACCTCCACGCGCTCCACAATCGCAAAGGCGCCGCTCTTCGCCGTAACCAGCGTGCCGTCAATCATCGATCGGATGGTCCATGCCACATCCTCTGCTTCGAGCGGGCGACCGTCCGTAAAGCGCACCCCATCCCGCAGGTAAAACACCCATGTCCGCGCATCAGGCTGCTCCCATCGTTCGGCCAGCCAGGGCTGCAGGTCGAAGTGCGCATCCTTCTTCACCAAGGCATCGAACAGCAATCCGCCGACCCGCTCCGACTGAGCATCTGTTCCCACCCGGAGATCCAGGTTGTTCGGACTGCTCTCGATCACCATCACAGCCGCACCGCGATCAACCGTCTCCGGTCTGCATCCTGTCAGAGCTGCCAACGTAAGAAGCAAGGAGATCCAGTGACCTTTCATTGCTCTTCTCGAGAACGCTGGGGAAGCTCCTGCGCGATTTGTGAAAGATCAGCAATGCCATGCGCGCCGCCCTCCACCGAGACCACCCATCGTCCTCCTCGGTCGAAGCAGGTGAGGTGAACCCGTCCATCGGCCGAGCGCTTCACCTCCGGGCAGCGATAATGATCGCGCAGAAACCAGTTATTCGGCGTAGGCTCCAGCCGGTCGCCCGGAATCAGGAACCGCGTTTGTAGCCTCTGCCAGCGCACCACCATCTCCTCCGGGTCGAACCGCGTCTGCAACTCGCGAACGCTGATTCGATCAGGCGATCGAAACACCAGAGCTCCCCGCAGAGCGTTTCGCAGATCGATCGTGTGCGTTCCAGCGGGGGTCTCCTGCTGTCGCCAACCAAACGGGAGCCGCACGCGTTCCCCATTTGCAGCGGCCGTCCAGTGATGCGTGAAGCCCCACCAGAGATCGGAGCCGACCGGGCGCAGAAGAACTCCGAAGACCGTGACGGCGAGCACGGAGACAAGCCCGCGCGCTACGTTGCCACGATCGCTTCGCGGGTTGGCCCGATCCCCCCGATCTGTGGTTGCCATCATCCGAAGCTCACCTTTCCCAGAATCACGGGCCGTGTCGCTCCGGTTGCTCCCACTACATTGCCCGGTAAACCACACCATGTCAGCCACGCCAGCAGCGCGAACGCCACAGCCTCCTTGGCGTCCGCTGCTATGCCCAGCTCGTCCGTCAAACGGACTGTGACACCGCGAGCAGCACATTGTCCCCGCAGGAGAGCGAGCAACGTCGCATTCTTTGTGCCGCCACCTGCCACGATGATCTCTACGCCACCCCTTCCCTGAAGCTGCTCGCTAACGAACCGGTCGTAGGCCTCCATCATCGATCTCGCCGTCAGCGCCGTTGCTGTCGCGATCACATCCGCGTCCGCCGCCCCGGCTTCGCGGCATTGCCCAATAAATTTGTCGGCAAAGGCAGCCCCAAATTGTTCGCGGCCGCAGCTCTTCGGCGGCCGCGCCGCGAAGTAGTCGCCCCGCATCGCACGTGTTACCCCGCGGACGTACACCGTGCCCGTTCGCGCGATCTCACCGCAGTCGTCGAACTCTCGCCCGTATAGCCGACGCATGCAGTGGTCGATCACCATGTTGCCCGGCCCGGTATCAAACGCCGTCACGTCTCCAATCTCTCCACCCGCCGGCAGCGCCGTCACGTTGGCGATGCCGCCGATATTGGCGAGCACACGTCCTTGCGTCGCCGAGCGAAACAGGACCCAATCGAGCATCGCCACCAGCGGTGCACCCTGCCCACCGGCTGCCAGATCCGCCGGCCGAAAGTCACTGACCACCGGGCATCGCAGCCGCTCTGCAAGCACGGCGGCCTCGCCGGTCTGCCACGTTGCCCGGACCGGTTCGTCAAGGTACATCTCCGCGCCTGCCTGGTGGTAGATCGTCTGCCCATGACATCCGATCAGCGCCAGTCGCAAATCGAGCGCGGCGCACGTCGTTGCGACTGCCTCGGCAAAGAAGGCACCCAGCCGCCAGTTCAACCGGCTCAGCTCCGCAACACTGATCGCCTCCGCGGCCATCGCTTGCAGAACCGCCTCTCGCATGGCTTCGGGGTAAGGAAACGCTCGATGCCCAAGGACCTCCACCGCAGGAATGTGATCGGCTCCCGCTGCGATCCGGCACACAGCAACATCCGTTCCATCTGCGGAGGTTCCGCTCATCACACCCGCGACGATCATTGGCCCCGGTCTTCCTGGAGCACCGCCGCGTACCTCACCGTCGCGTACTTCCATGTCCAGTGCAACGAGCTCTTGTCCTCGAGCCGTGGTCACGCCTTCAGCTCCCGCTGCAACTCCGCCAGCAGATTCATGGCCTCGCGCGGCGTCATCTCATCCAAATTCAATGCGCCGACGCGATTCACAATCCTCTGCGAAAGTGGAGTGAACATCGTCATCTGAACCGCAGGCACACTGTCGGTGACGCCGTGCGTTCCGGCCGCGTGCATGCCTTCGGCTTCGGCCCGTTCATGCATCCGCAGCACCTCTCGCGCCCGCTCAATCACCAGGGAAGGCAGACCGGCCAGGCGAGCCACCTCGATGCCGTAACTCTTGCTCGCCGCCCCCGCCTCCACCGTATGCAGGAAAACAATGCCGCCGCCTGTCTCCTTTACCGTCACCCGCAGATTTCGCAGCTGCTCCAACCTCTCCGAAAGCAGGGTTAACTCATGATAATGCGTGGCGAAAAGCGTCCTTGCCCGCACCGAATTGTGCAGATATTCGACGGCAGACCACGCAAGTGAGAGCCCGTCGTAAGTCGCCGTCCCGCGTCCCATCTCGTCCAGCAGGATCAGCGATCGGCTGGTCGCCGCATTCAGAATCGCCGCTGTTTCCGTCATCTCCACCATGAACGTCGATCGCCCGCGAGCAACGTTGTCACTTGCCCCGATTCGCGTAAAGACGCGATCTACCAGCCCTATCCGAAATCGTTTCGCAGGCACAAAGCTACCTGCCTGCGCCATCACCGCCAGCAAAGCCGCCATGCGTAGATATGTACTTTTTCCGCCCATATTCGGCCCGGTGATCAGGCTGATCGATGGTCCGTTCGCGCCGTCTTGCCCGCCCGCCTCCAGGAACAATGAGTTCGGCACGAACCGGCCAACACCAGTCTCTTCCATTCGCCGTTCCACCACCGGGTGCCGCCCGTGAACGATCTCGATCACGCCCGTTTCGTCCACCTCGGGCCGCACCCATCCGAACCGGACCGCCTGCTCGGCATAGCTTCCCGTCAGGTCGATCTCGGCTACCCGCCGCGCCGTCGCCCGCAGGCGTGTGGCCGCCTTCAGAACCACAGCTCGCAACTCACCAAAGATGCGTCGTTCGATCTCGCCGCAGCGCTCCTGCGCATGCAGAATTCTGGTCTCGAGCTCTTTCAACTCGGGCGTGGTAAACCGTTCCGCGTTTACCAACGTCTGTTTGCGCTCGTAGTCGGCGGGAACCGACTTTACGTTTGCCTTCGTAACTTCCAGGTAATAGCCAAAAACATTGTTGAAGCGCACCTTCAGGCTGCCGATGCCGGTTCGTGCCCGTTCTCGCTCCTCGATTGCCGCCACGGCCTGGCGACCGTTCTGTCCTAACTCGCGCAGATCATCGAGCTCGGTCGAGACGCCAGACCGAATAGCACCGGGGTCCCCAATCGACAGCGGTGGTTCGTCTGCCAGCGTCCGCGTAATGTGAGCCTCCACGTCGTCGAGAGCGTCGAAGCCTTCCTGCAGATCGCGCCAAAGTGCCGCCTGAAAGCTGGTCAGTACCTCCATCAGAGCAGGCAGCCGCGCCAGACTGCGCGCCAGCGCCACCAGATCTCGGGGTCCGGCAGAGTCCAGCGCAACCCGACCAAGCAAGCGCTCCAGATCGAGCAACCCATCGAGCGCTCGCCGCAGATCAGCGCGCTTGCGAAGGTCGCTTACGGCTTCGTCGACCGCGTCGTACCGGCTTCCGAGCGCGGTCACGCTCTTCCCCGGACGCAACAGCGTAGCCCGCAAGAGCCGCTTCCCCATAGGCGTGAGGCACGCATCCATAGTCCACAGCAGCGTCGCATGACTGTCTTCGCCGGCGAAAAGCGGGTCCACCAACTCCAAGTTTCGAACCGTCACCGCATCCAGCTCCAGGCACGTCGATTGCTCGTAGTACCGCAGACTATCCAGGTGCTCGAGCGCCCCCTGCTTGGTGCGTTTCAGGTATTCAAGAACAGCACCCGCCGCTGTGATGGCAGACTCCCGCCCGGAGAACCCCATGCCGTCGAGCGAGTGCACTCGAAAGTGCGCTTGCAGCAACGGCACCGCATGCTCCGGATGAAAGACCCAGCTCTCAAGCGCTGTTTTGGTGCGGATCCCCTCGAAGGCCTGCAGCGCACTCTCGGCAGAAGAGCCGCCCGCCTCTGCCAGGGATAGCTGCGATGCGACGCTTTTTCGGCCCTCGCTCTCCATCAGACCCTGGCTGTACAGCAACTCGACCGGCCGCAACCGGCCCAACTCGTCTACAGCTTGGCTCCACGCGGAACGGCCAGAAAACTCGGTCGCGCGGAACTCGCCAGTCGAAAGATCAACAACCGCCAAACCCACGCAAGCGCCCTCCCGCTGCGTGCCCACCGCCGTAATCGCCGCCATCCAACAGCTCTCGCCGGAGCCGAGCGACGAATCCACCGCGGTTCCCGGAGTGAGCACTCGTGTCACCTCCCGCTTTACCACGCCTTTGGCAAGCTTCGGGTCTTCCATCTGCTCGCAAATAGCAACCCGGAACCCGCGGCGCAGCAGCCGCTGTAGATACCCTTCGGCCGCATGGTAGGGAACACCGCACATCGGCACGGACCGCGCTTTGTCTCTCGCTGTCAATGTCAGTTGCAACTCCCGCGACGCCACCACGGCATCTTCAAAGAAGAGCTCGTAGAAGTCGCCCATGCGGAAGAACAGAAGCGCATCGGGGTACTCCTGCTTGGCGGCTCTGTACTGCCGCATGGCAGGCGTCAGCGGGGCTTCAACACCGACCGAAACCGCCCTTTCGTCCTCGGGTGAAGTTTGCATGAGCAGACCCCTAAGAATACGCCACGCACACCTCAAAACCCATGCGCGAGAAACGTCGTCTAAAGAAAGGGAGGCGACTCGACACAATGCTTTTGGTTCAGATGAGTGAAGTGGAGTTCCACGCCAAAGCGGCCGAACTCAAGCGATCGCAAGGCATCAGCCTCTCTGGCCTGGTCGGAACCATCAGCCGGGACGGCGTCACTGCCGGTTACACCCACGCCAATGAAACTCTTACAGTGCACATCATCGAGAAGCCTATTTTCCTGTCGCGAGCCTACTGCGAACGCCGCATCGAAGATTGGCTGACGACCTAGGCTGCAGACCCGGTCGTCAGACCGACTATACTGAACCTTGGCCGTTACCCGCTTTGTTGGGTCCTTGGCCCCTTGTCTATGGCACTCGTTTGGCTCAGAATCGCGGTATTGCTCTACGCGGTCGCCGCACTTGCTGTGCTCCCGGCTGCTTTATACGACAGACCTCGCTGGCGGCATGTCGCTCTTCCAGCAGCGCTAACAGGTCTTCTGTTCCACTTTGTCTCTCTCGCAGAGACGCTTAATGCGGCGCACCACACCTTGCCAGTCGATCGACACGAGACCCAGTCTTTGCTGGCTCTGCTTCTCGTAGGCGCTTTCCTTTTTACCTTCCTGCGCTACCGAACGCTTGCCCCCGGTGTCTTTCTTCTTCCGCTGGCTGTGCTTCTCATGCTTCTCCCTGCCTTCAGGCCGGGGGTAGAGCGCCTGCCGCTCGTGAACTCCGGCTGGATCCTGCTCCACATCGTCCTTTTGCTGGCTGCCTATGCCGCTCTTCTGCTGTCCTTGCTGACCTCGGTTCTGTACCTTTTGCAGGAGCGCCGTCTGAAGCGGAAGGAGCCTGCTATACGTAATCTGCCGCCATTGGAAACGACCGATCAGATCGCGCTGCAAGCCCTTTTGTTTGGGCTGCCCTGCATGACGGCCGGCCTGCTGATCGGCTCTGCGCTGGCAGAGCAGACGGTTGGGCCGAGCTTCTTCCTTGATACCAAAGTCCTTCTGTCATTCGCCCTTTGGATCGCCTATATTGGCATGATCTTTATCCGGCGTCACTCCGGTCTCCGGGGGCGACGAGCCGTGTATCTTTCCTCCTTCGTTTTCCTCGTCGTGCTCGCCGTCTGGGCCGCAAATCAGCTCTCCGCCGTTCATCGGTTTACCGCGCCATGAACTCTTCTTCGAACCGAACAGGGGTGGTGCCAACCGACAGCATCGCCGGTCGCACTCGATCCGACCTGGTGCTTTTGGGCGTCAATCACAACACGGCCCCGCTTGAGGTTCGCGAGCGCCTCGCCATTCCCGGTACCCGCCTCGCCGAAGCGACCAGTGCGCTGGTTCATCAACCCGGCGTTCGCGAGGCGATGATCGTATCTACCTGCAACCGCGTTGAGCTGCTTACCAGCATGGATGCTGTTGCCGATTCCACGCAGCCGGGTGCCGTCGGCCATCGGCTGCAGCGATTTCTGCAGGAGTTTTTTGCTGTCCCGCCAAACAGCCTCGGCCCCCATCTGTACGAGTTCCATGAGCGTGAAGCCGTTCGGCACCTGTTTCGCGTTGCGAGTTCGCTGGACTCGTTAGTCGTCGGTGAGGCGCAGATCCTTGGTCAGGTGAAGGAGTCCTGGACTGTCGCTCGTGAGGTCGGGGCCATCGCCGAGACCCTAGATCCATTGTTGCAGCGTGCTTTTTCGGTGGCGAAGAAGGTACGCACCGAAACCCAGATCGGCTCCTCTTCGGTCTCGGTCGCGTCCGTCGCGGTTGACCTCGCGCGCAAGATCTTTGGCACGCTTCACGGCAAGCAGGTCCTTATCGTCGGAGCGGGCAAGATGTCGGAGCTCGCCGCCCGGCACCTCATCCAGCATGGTGCCTCCACCGTTCTCATCTCAAACCGCACGGAAGCGCGTGCACGGCAGCTAGCGGCAGACCTCGATACCCGCGTTCCGACCCAGATCATTCCATTCGATCGCCTTTCGGCCGAAGCTCACCGCGCCGACATCGTCATTACCTCAACCGGCGCCGGTGGCCCGGGCAAGCTTTTTACCCCGGCAGACGGTCGCCAGTTCCTCGAGCGCCGCCGCAATCGGCCCATGTTCTTCATCGATATCGCCGTTCCTCGGGACGTGGACCCGGGTCTGAACAAGATCGACGGCTGCTTTGTGTATGACATCGACGACCTGCAACAGGTCGCAGTCTCCAACCTTGCGAGTCGCTCGAAAGAAGCTGCCGCCGCGGAAGCCATCGTCAGCCGTGAGGTTGAGCGATATCACGCCCGCCTGAACACGCTCGATGCCGTTCCTGCGATCCGGGCTTTGCAACAGCAGGCGGAGGATCTGCGACAGGCAGAGCTGGCGCGCTCCGTCGCCAGGCTCGGCCCGTTGACTCCCAGCCAGATGGAAGCAATCGAGGCGATGACGCGGTCGCTCACCGCCAAGCTGTTGCATCCTCCTCTGACTGCGATCCGATCCGCTGCGAGCGAAGGCAATGAAGCTCTCCTCCAGCAGCTGCGGGCACTCTACACCGATGCTCCAGGCCGGGGATCGGCCCGCCCTTCGACCCATGACATCGCGGTGTCCGACACGCCCACCGATTCCGAATAACTACGGCAGCTGCGGCAGCGTGACCGCCGTGTTCAACGGCAGCACCGTCCCGTCCCGCAGCGTAATCGACGCAACGGCACTTACACCCCGGACTCCGTTGCAGAGTGCCACGGCTTCCGCGCGCTGCAGGTCGTTAAGCGTCAGCACAGCTTCCTTGATCGCCGCTCGCTCGAGCAGCAGCGATCGTGCTACCCCAGGCAGAACGCCACTTTGGAGCGCTGGCGTCTGCCACGTGCCGCCCAGCAGCAGAAGCATGCTGGTGATGCACCCTTCCGTGAGCTCGTCGCGCTCGTTTGTGAAAAGAGCTTCATCGAACCCCAATCGATGCGCCTCCGCAAGACTCGCGTCGTAAAGAGGCCGGAATGTCGTTTTGTGTCGTAAAAAGCTGTTTTTCGAAGACGTCCGTTCCGGCGAGAGCCGCACCTTCAACGGAGGGTTCCAGACCTGCGCCTCACGCAGCTCGAACCGCACGTTGCCACTGCGCTCAAGCAGCAAACGCACCCGCTGTCTGCCCGAAAGATCGGCACCAAAACGCAGGGTCTGCTCGCGTACAGCCTTGCGATTGAGACAGAAGTTTAGCTGCTCGGCCGAGGTTTCCAAACGATCGAGATGCGCCTCCAGCCAACGATAACCGTCATCCCAGAGCAGTGTCTCCATCAAAGCAAACGGGGGCGAGGCGCGCAGCAGAAACTGACTTTTAAGCCAGCATTCGGCATGTTCCTGCTCCGGGGTGGAGTCCGCCACAATCCCTCCACCGACCCCCATTTGCAACACACCCTCTTTGAGGACAATCGTTCGAATTGCCACATTGAACACCGCCGATCCATCCGGCGCCGCGAACCCGATCGCTCCGCTGTAAACGCCACGTGACCTCTCTTCCAGCTCCGCAAGAATCTCCATAGTTCGTGGCTTTGGCGCTCCCGTCATGGATCCGCTGGGAAACAGCGCTCGAAACACGTCCGAAAGCGTCGTCTCCTCGCGTATCGAACCTCGTATCGCCGAGGTCATCTGCAGCAGCGTCCGATACCGCTCCACATCAAAGAGGCTGTCAACATGGATACTTCCAGCCGTGCAGATCCGGCCCAGGTCGTTCCGCAGCAGGTCCACGATCATCAGGTGCTCCGCACGATTTTTATCGTCTGAGGCCAACCACTCTGCCTGCGCGCCCTCCGTGGTTCCTGGCTCCGATAGCCTCGCTGTACCCTTCATTGGACGCACCTGAATCGTCCGGTTCGTGTCGACCGAAAAGAAAAGTTCGGGAGAAAACGACATCACCATCTCGTCGTTTGGCAGGTGCAACATGGCCGAAAAGGGTGTCGGCTGCTGCGCGGAGAGGGACTTGTATAGCGGCAGGGTCTCGCCGTTGTAGCTCGCCGTCATGGTTGTCGTCAGATTGACTTGATAGGTGTCTCCCTGCTCGATGTAGTGCTTTGCGACTGCCACCTGTCGCAGGTACTCGGGTAGGGATGTCTGCATGCTGACGCATAGCGGCTCGGGCAGTAGGGAAGCGTCACTCTGCGGTGGGAAAACAGCGGTCTCCCGCTCGCGATAGACACCGAACCACGCGACTGGTTGCCCGACTGGAGGCCGGTTGCGAACTCGTTCAAACGCATACCCTGCCTCGTAGTGCAGCAGGCCCGCTACGTAGAAGCCATCCGCCAGTGCCTGGTTGAGCTCCCGCATCAGGTCCGCGAGAGACGCTTCGTCCGTCGCCGTCAAAGTACGCAGGGGGCGACGAAACAGGTAGCTCTTTCCCCCTTCAGCCTCCGCGGATGTTTCAAACAGAAGAGTTCCAACTTCTTCCGCCGCGAGCCTCCGCCAGAGGTCGCGATCCGTTGCCGTCGCTTGCTGTCCAAAGGTCATCACACCAACCATACATCTCCGCTCATCTGCCGTATTCTGGAAGCTGTTATGACCTCTATTCGTATTGGAACCCGCGGATCGCAGCTTGCTCTTTGGCAAACACATCACATCGCCGACCGTCTGCGAGCAAACGGCCACGCCGTGGAGATACAGGTCATCCGGACTACCGGCGATCGCATGCAGCAGCCTGGCTTCGTCCCTCCTCCTGAGGCAGACGGCATTCCGCTTGATGCAAAGGGCATCTTCATCAAGGAAATCGAGGAGGCGCTCGCCGCCGGGCAGATTGATGTAGCCGTCCACTCGCTCAAGGATCTGCCAACCACAATCGACGAACGATTTACGCTTGCCGCCATTCCCGAGCGTGGAGATCCCCGCGATGTCTTTGTCTGCGAGCCGTTCTGGGGTCTGCATACCCTTCCCGGAGGATCCCGCATCGGCACCACCAGTCCCCGCCGCCAAGCGCAGCTCCTTGCTTTACGGCCTGATCTGACCTTCGTTGAGGTTCGCGGCAATATCGACACGCGCCTCCGCAAACTCGAAGAAGGCGTGTGCGATGCGCTGGTGTTGGCTGCCGCGGGCCTTGATCGTCTCGGACGCACGGAGAACGTGCATCAGCGTTTCGAGCCCGAAGAGCTATGTCCCGCGCCAGGGCAGGGCGCCCTCGCCCTTGAAACTCGATCACCGCGCTTTCCGCTCGACACGGACGATCGCGAGCGGGATCCGGTCATCCTCCGCGCTGTCTCCGCTCTCGATCATGCCGTGACCCGATATGCTGTAACGGCGGAACGGGCTGCGCTCAACGGTCTCGGTGGTGGCTGCATGCTGCCCATCGGCGCCCTGTGTACGGTCAATGGAGCAACGGCCACGATACTCGCCCAGGTTGTCTCACCCGATGGTGAAACTATGCTCACGGAACAGATTGAGAGCATCGCCTCATTGCCTCCGGAGACGCTCGGCGAACGTGCCGCCACGCTGCTCATTCAGCGCGGTGCTTTGGAGCTTCTCCCCGACCCACTCTTCGCCATCGGCGCGGACGAATAACGCGCCTCCTGTCCTGTCCGTTACGGAAGTTGCGCTACGGCAACGCCCAGCAGATTGCTCAATGCCGTGATAACCAGCGCATGATCGTCACGTTGCGTCAGGCCACTTACGACAATTGCGCCAATGCAGCCGGTTCCGCGCAACAGAATGGGAAAGCCGCCGCCGTGCGCCGCGTACTCCGCCAGCGTCAGGCCTTGCTTTTCCTCGAGGGAGCTCCCGCTCTTTGTCAACCCTGACCCCACCAGCAGAGAACTCTGGCCAAACCGAAGCACTGTGTTGCGCTTTCGTCGAAGCCAGTCCTCATTGCCTGGCGTGATGCCGTTGGTGCCGCTGTAGAAGAGCGTTTGCCCGGATGTCCAAATGCCTATCGCCACGGATTTTGGGGCCTTGGCCGCGAGCTCACGCAGCCGGCAGCCAACCTCCCAGGCCGTATCCGCGTTGAAGCTCCGAAACTGCAGCGTCTCTTCCTGCATCTTCAGCAGCTCGATCTCGTCGTCCATCGTCATCAGTCCCTCCATCTTTCGCTCTTCACCATAGTACGAACCCGTACACTGTGGGCACATCATCCGACGGAGCGTCCATGCCTCGCCTTCTCCCCGCCATCCTGCTCACCGGTCTTTTCGCACCGTTCGTCATGGCGCGGAGTTCCGCCCCCGAGGACAGATCCTGGGTCGCACGATCAAACGCGTATACGCAGCAGCTGATTGACGTCTCCAATCGGCACTCGCCCGAGAACGCCAGCGCCGAGGGCCTCGCCGCCTACGACACAAAGATCTCCGTTCTTACGCAGGCGGATCAAGACGAGGAGCGCGCCGAGACAGAGGTCGTTCTCAAGCGGCTTAAAGCGTCCCTCTCTACGGAGAAGGATCCGCGCGTGCTTCAGGACATTCACATCCTGATCTCCGATACCGACCGCAGCTTCCGCCGGCAGGACTACGAACGCGCTCACAAGGTGCCTTTCCTCAACGCTCCCGAGCTTGTCTTCTCCGGTCTGCAAGGCCTGCTCGATGACCAGACCGCCCCTGATCGCCGCCGGGCCGCCGTCGTTCGTTTGAACAAGTACGCCGGAATCGATGCTGGTTCGAAGCCATTGACCGATCTCGCCCGCACCTTCGTTCTCGCCCGCATGGATCATCCCGGCGTCTCGTTTCCCTCGCGCCTGCGCATGGAAACCGAGCTTGCGCGAAACGGCAACTACATCGACGGCATCGCTGATCTTTTCCGTAAATACAAGCTGACCGGTTGGGAGCCAGCCTACGATCGCCTGAAGACGGAACTTGCGAGTTATGACGCCTGGCAACGCGCTTCCGTTCTGCCCAGGGCCCGTACCGACTTCCGTCTCGCTCCCGCCGACTATGCTCTCAGCCTTGAAGGCTACGGCGTTGATCTTCCGCCAGAGAAGCTTGCTGCGCAGGCACACGCGTCTTTCCTCGCGATTCAAGCGGAGATGGCGCCGCTTGCCACCGCCATTGCCAGGCAGCATGGCTTTGCCGCAACCGACTACCGTTCCGTTCTAGCTGAGTTGAAACGTCAACAGATCACCGGCGATGCCATCCTGCCCCTCTACGAGAACCGCCTTCACCAGATTGAAGGCCTCATCACCGCGCATCAGATCGTGACCCTTCCCTCGCGTCCCGCAATCATTCGCTTGGCCACCGCTGCAGAGACCGCGCAAGTCCCGGCTCCGCACATGCAGCCACCACCTTTCCTGCACAACACGGGTCAACGGGGTGTCTTTATACTTCCGCTCAACCTGCCCGCAGGCGATGGCGCCAAGGCAAAGGTCTTCGACGACTTCACCTACGACGCCGTGGCCTGGACCCTCACCGCTCACGAGGCCCGTCCCGGTCACGAACTCCAGTTCGATTCCATGGTCGAACAGGGTGTCTCGCTTGCCCGCGCGCTTTATGCCTTTAACTCCACAAACGCCGAAGGTTGGGGCCTCTACTCGGAGTACCTGATCAAGCCCTACATGCCCGCCGATGGGCAACTCGCCTCTCTCGATCTTCGCCTGTTGCGTGCCGCCCGCGCCTTTCTTGATCCTGAATTGCAAGCCGGCAAAATCACGCCGGAAGCGGCCAAGCAGATCCTTATGCAGGACGTGGTCCTCTCGGACGCTTTCGCCACCTCCGAGGTCGAACGCTACACCATCAAGTCGCCCGGCCAGGCGAACAGTTATTTCTACGGCTACAACCGTCTGCTCGATCTCCGCCGTGAAACCGAAGGGGCACTCGGCTCGAAGTTCAATGCGCTTCGCTTCCATGACTTCATCCTCGCGCAGGGCCTGTTGCCGCCAGATCTTATGCGTAAAGCCGTGCTCGACGAGTTCGTCCCGTCGCAACACTGAGTATTCGTTCTTGTACAAGGACCCGCGTGACGACCCAGATCTTCGACCGTGCAGCAGCGTCTCTTCGCCTCCTTGTGGGCGCGACGCTGCTCCTCACCTTCTTCTTCTACGTCGCTTACTCCATCCATTGGACAATCATCTGGGACTCCGCCGTCATGCACTACGTCAACTTCCTGATGGACCACGGCATGCGGCCCTACCGCGATATCTCCGACAGCAACATGCCCGGCGCGTACCTCACCGAACGTTGGGCGATGAACCTCTTTGGCAAGGGCGACCTCGGCTGGCGCATGTACGACTTCACGCTCTCCATCCTCCTCGCTCTTTCGTTCATCGTCATCGCACGGCCCTTCGATTGGATGGCGGGTGCCTATGCCGGTGGCCTATTTGCCCTGCTGCACGGCTCCGAAGGTCCAGACTTCGCCGTCGAACGCGAGCAGGTCATGACCACGCTTCTGGCCGTCGCGATTACCGCTCTCTTCGTCGCCATCCGCCGCCGGCAGCCCGCCTTCATGGCGCTCTTTGGTCTGGCGATGGGAATCGCGGCCTCCATCAAACCAACCTGTGGTCCACTCGCCCTCGCCGTCGGCATTGCCGCTCTTGTCGTACTGCATCGTCGCGGACAGCGCCTGCTGGCGTTCGTCCTTTCTGCGCTCGCAGGCTTCAGCGTTGCCGTCGCCACGGTCGTCTGGTTCTTTGCCTCGACCCATTCGTTCCATGACTTTCTCTTCGTGACAAAGACCTTGCTGCCGTCGTACGTCGGCACGCGGCATCTCCCCTTTCACGATCTCCTCCGTATTCTCCTTCCGAAAAACATCCTGCTTCTGCTGCCAATCGGTGCCGTGCTTGCCCTGCGAAATCGATTCTGGAACTACGAACGCTGGATGCTGCTTGCGGCGACTCTTTTCGGCGCCGTCTCCTTCTTCGCACAGCGCAAGGGCATCATCTACCATCGCTATCCGTTCGTCGCTTTTCTGCTTTTGCTGCTCGGCCTGGAGTTTCTTCCCGCACTTCGAACGCGCGGTCTGCAACGTAGCCTGGGCGCCCTCGGCCTTTTGGTCACCCTCATTGTCAGCGTGCCGCACTACCTTGTCGAAATGCACCACACCACACCCGTAAGCGCTCTCAGATTCACACGCTCCCTTACCGATGATCTCGCCGCACTTGGCTCCGACCGACTGGATCATAAAGTTGAGTGCTTCGATCTCACAGACGGCTGCTTCAGCGCGCTGTATCACCTCGGCCTCGTCCAGAACAACGGCTTCACCGGCGATCTGCTCTTCTTCTCACCGGATCCGAGCCCGGTAGCCGACTTCTACCGGCAGCAGTTCTGGCATCGCGCCCGCGTGGACCCGCCAGAGATCTTTGTGCTCTCGAATGAGTGGTTCCAGGTTGGTCACACCTTTCGCAAGCTAGAGGCCTGGCCCGAGTTCCACCGCTATCTGAACGCTAACTACCTTCAGGTCATCTCCCGCGCTTTTCCGGTGCCGGGTGCGTCCTACGACACCGACCAGCCATCCCGCTATCGCATCTACATTCGCAAAGGAAGCCCCTTGCTCGAGCACACGGCCTTCGCCCCAACAAGCGCCGAGGACGCTGACCGCAACTTCAAGGATCCGGCCCTGCCGAAGCTGTAACGCGGATGGGTCCAGGCTGCGACCTCCATGGGTGACCAGTTCAAGGTCAGCCCACAACCCTTTCGTCGCAACAAACAATTTATCGGTTTGCCATCTTTGCGCGCATCCCGCACAGCTGTGGGAACTCCTATAATTAGCGAAGGAGCTCCTCATGGCAGATCAGAACGGAACAAACGGAACGCAGACAAATCAGGGTGGAAGCACCCAGATCGGAAGCCAGTCCCCCGTCGGCAACGGATCCACGGCACCGAACCAAACAGATGCCGGCGCAAATCAGCCCAACGTTCAGCTGACGACCAATCAGGGCCGCCCCGTTGGTGACAACCAAAACTCGATGACCGCCGGCCGTCGTGGACCGATTGTTCTCGACGACTTTCAGCTGCTTGAGAAGCTCACGCAATTCAATCGCGAGCGGGTTCCGGAACGTGTTGTTCATGCCAAGGGGTCTGGTGCCCATGGTTATTTTGTGGTGACCAGCGATATCAGCCGCTACACCACCGCGAAGCTCTTTTCGAAGATCGGCAATACTTGCCCGCTGTTCGCCCGTTTTTCGACCGTTGGCGGTGAGCATGGCTCCGCAGATACTGCCCGCGATCCGCGTGGCTTCGCGGTCAAGTTCTACACCGAGGAAGGGAACTGGGACATGGTCGGCAACAACACACCCACCTTCTTCATTCGCGATCCCATTAAGTTCGGTGACTTTATTCACACGCAGAAGCGCGAGCCAGGCTCAAACCTGAAATCAGCCACCATGATGTGGGACTTCTGGAGTTTGTCGCCGGAAAGCCTGCACCAGGTCACCATCCTCTTCTCCGATCGCGGCATTCCCGACGGCTATCGCTTCATGCATGGTTACAGCTCACACACCTTCTCGCTCATCAACGCAGCGGGCGAGCTCAACTATGTCAAATGGCACTTCCGCTCCGGTCAGGGCATCAAGAATCTAGGCGTAGAGAAAGCGGACGAGCTCGCGGGTACGGACGCCGACTACTCGCAGCGGGATCTTCTGCATGCCATTGACAAGGGAGAGTTTCCCTCCTGGAGCGTGAAGATCCAGGTCATGCCGGAAGCCGATATCGACAAACCCTGGTTCAATCCATTTGACCTGACTAAGGTTTGGCCGCACGCCGACTACCCACTCATCGACGTCGGCGTCATGACTCTCGATCGCAAACCGAAGAACTATTTCGCTGAGGTCGAGCAGTCTGCCTTCAATCCGTCGAACGTGGTTCCTGGCATGGGCTACTCGCCGGATAAGATGCTGCAGGGTCGCCTGCTTTCTTACCCGGACGCCCATCGCTATCGCATCGGCACCAACTACGATGCGCTTCCCGTGAATCGTCCGCAATGCCCGTACGCCACGTACAACCGTGACGGCTCGATGCGCTTTGACGAGAACGGTGAAGATGCACCAAACTACGAGCCCAATAGCTTCGGTGGTCCCAAGGAAGATCCGAAGTACCTGGAACGGCCGTACAGCACCACGGCCACAACAGAGAAGATTGGTCGCTACGATCATCGCGAAGATAACGACGACTACACGCAGCCCGGCAACCTGTGGCGCCTCTTTTCTGACGATGAAAAGAACCGCACGGCAAAGAACATCGCCGGTTCGCTTGGACAGACCCCGCTTCGCATTCAGAAGCTGCAGCTTAGCCATTTCGCCAAGTGCGATCCGGACTACGCGCAACGCATTGTAAAGGAGCTCGGTACCAATCAGCACCCCGAGTACCTTCACCCTGAAGATGCAGCGGAACTGGTCGGCTCGGCGCGGGTGTCCGAAAAGTAACCACCATCAGCAAGCCCGGCACAAGGGTCGCCTTCGGCGGCCTTTGTTGCTTTAAACTCGCCCGCGTCTCCTTGAAGAAGACTTCCCCGCCCACGTCCTCTCAGCTACTCTGGGACGATGCGCTCGCCAGCCATTGGGCTCGATTTCGGTACCACAAACAGCTCCATCGCCCTTGCCTCTGAGCGCGGCACAGAGCTCATCCGCTTTGCGGGGGGCACGCCTTCCTTCCGCTCTCTGCTCTACCTTGAGCAGCACCAGGCCGCTGGCCGCACCTCGACGGAAGCCTTCACCGGCCCTGCCGCCATCAGCCGCTACCTCGGTCGCCACATGGCTCAGGTGGAGCGTCCAGGTCGCCTCATCCAGTCGCTCAAAAGCTATCTCGCTGTCCGCAACCTGAACGGCACTGAAGTCTTCGCTCGACGGTACACGCTTGAAGATCTGATCAGCCGCATCCTGCGTGATCTCCGCGCCGTAGCCTCGGAGGCGCTCCAGACTGACATCACCCATGCCGTCGTCGGCAGGCCCGTGCATTTCGTCTCGGCAGAGACGGACAGTGACGACGCCTTTGCCGTCGATCGCCTGACAGGTGCTCTTCGTGCTGCGGGCTTCACCCAGATCGAGTTCCTTCCGGAGCCAATAGCCGCGGCCTACACCTACGAGGCCACACTCGATCACGACGAACTCGTTCTTATCGGCGACTTTGGTGGCGGCACCTCTGACTTCACGCTCATCCGCGTTGGCCCTACCGCGCGGTATCTGCCGAGGGAAGAGCGCATCCTTGGCACCTCCGGCGTTGGTCTGGCCGGCGATGCGCTCGATGCCAGGCTCGTCCGACATCTCGTGGCACCGGCTCTCGGCTCGACCGCAACCATCACCTCCTTCGGCAAACCCCTTCCCGCCGTTCCGGCCTGGATCTACGCCAATCTCGAACGCTGGCACTACCTCTCGTTTCTTCGCTCGCGCAACGTTGAGCAGATCCTCGCCACCGCTCGTCTCCGCGCCGCGAGCCAACCAGTCACCCAGCACCAGATTGACGCTTTGATCACCCTTGTCGACGAGGATCTCGGCTACGCGCTGCACCAGGCCGTGCAGGCGACCAAGGTCGCTCTCTCCTTCAACGAAAGTGCCGATTTCACCTTTCGCGACTCCGGTGTGAACCTGCGGGCGGTCGTAAGCCGAGCGGAGTTCGAACAGTGGATAAGCCCCGAACTCGCCGCCATTCGGCACGCAATCGACGTCTTATTGCGGGAGACCTCTATCTTGCCCGCCGCCGTCGATCGTATCTTTCTCACGGGCGGCACCAGCTTCGTCCCCTCGGTTCGCCGCATCTTCGAAGATCGCTTCTCCATCGATCGCGTTGTGATCGGCGAGGCGTTCACCTCGGTCGCACAGGGTCTCGCCCTCTTCGCACACAACAGGGTAGATCAGACCTCCTGAATGGACCGGCAAGCCTCGATTCCGCCACGAGCCGATGTATTCTAGTCGAATGGGATTCTTGCCTCGGGCTTCTTGCGCACTCGCCCTGGCATGCCCGCGCCACAGAGCGAAATCGCACTCTCGCTCTCCTGACGCCGATCGCACCAACACAGAGAGGATCTGATCTACATGTCATCGCATCAGCTGTCTACTGCCGTCCTTGGTTTCCCAAGGATCGGTCGCCGTCGCGAACTGAAGGTTGCACTTGAGGATCTCTGGCGCGGCAAGGCCACTGAAGAGCATCTGCTCGCGACAGCAAAGGATCTTCGCGCGCGGCATTGGCAAGAGCAGCAGGCTGCCGGTATCACCTCGATCCCGTCCAACGACTTCTCCTTCTACGATCAGGTGCTTGATGCTCTCGTTCTTGTCGGCGCCACGCCCACCCGCTTCGGCACCGGCCCGGTCACGCTTGACCGCTACTTCAAAATGGCGCGCAACTCAAACGAGCAGACTGCCATGGAGATGACCAAGTGGTTCGACACCAACTACCACTATCTGGTTCCCGAGTGGACCGCGGATCTCTCCTTCCAGCCGAATACAACCAAAGTGATTGGTGAGTTCAACGAGGCCAAGGCTCTCGGCATCCACACCCGCCCTGTTGTTATCGGTCCGATTTCTCTGCTTCTGCTCGGCAAGTCCGAAGACGGCACCGATCCGCTCTCGCTTCTGCCCAAACTGCTTGAGTCCTACACAAAGTGTCTCACCGAGCTTTACAGCGCTGGTGCCGACTGGGTCCAGATCGATGAGCCACACCTCGTCACCGACCTCGAGCCCGCGTTCGCAGACGCCTATCGATCCGCTTACACTGCACTTGGGAAACTCCCCATCAAGCTGATGCTGACCACCTACTTCGGCGGTCTTGGCGACAACCTCGACCTGGCGACCTCGCTCGCCACCGCCGGGCTCCACGTCGACCTCGTCCGCGCTCCGGAACAGCTTAACGACGTCGTCGGCAAGCTCGCGACAGACCAGGTCCTTTCGCTGGGCGTCATCGAAGGCCGCAATATCTGGCTCGCCGATCTCAACGGTCTCCAGACCTCGCTTGCCAACACCATCGCGAAGCTCGGTCCCGGCCGCGTGCAGCTTTCTTCCTCCTGCTCGCTCCTCCACACGCCCTACACTACCGAAGACGAGCATCTGCTCGACCCTCGTATTAAGAGCTGGCTCAGCTTCTCGCAACAGAAGCTCGAAGAGCTCGCCAACCTCGCCAAGGGCCCGGACGCCGCAAAGGAAGCCTTCGCCGAAAACCGCAAGCGTAACGAGGATCGCCTCGTTGCGGAGAGCAGCACCAACCCGACCGTTCGTAAGGCCTTGGCCGATCTCAAAGAGGAGAGCTTTCGCCGCAAGGATGAGTACACGGCGCGTGCCATCGTCCAGCGTGAGGAGCTCGGCCTTCCTCTCTTGCCCACCACCACCATCGGCTCCTTTCCACAGACTGCCGAGGTCCGCAGCAAGCGAGCCGCGCACAGGAAAGGCCATCTCTCTGACGCCGAGTACCACGACTATCTCGCCAAGGAGATCACCGACTGCGTCCGCAAGCAGGAGGCGATCGGCCTTGATGTCCTCGTGCACGGCGAATTCGAGCGCAACGACATGGTCGAATACTTCGGCGAGCACCTGGCCGGCTTCGCCTTTACCGAGAACGGCTGGGTCCAGTCCTACGGCTCTCGCTGCGTCAAGCCGCCCGTGATCTATGGCGACGTTTCACGTCCGGCACCAATGACCATCAAGTGGTCAAGCTTCGCTCGTTCCGTCACCGAGAAGCCGATGAAGGGCATGCTCACCGGTCCCATCACCATCTTGCAATGGTCTTTCGTCCGCAACGACATTCCGGAGAAGGACACCGCATGGCAGATCGCGCTCGCCCTTCGCGACGAGGTCATCGATCTCGAACGCGCTGGTATCCGCATCATTCAAGTCGACGAGCCTGCCCTTCGCGAAGGTCTTCCCCTTCGTCGCAAAGACTGGCAGACCTACCTCGATTGGGCGGTCAAGGCCTTCCGCCTCGCTACCACCGCCGTCGAGAATGGCACCCAGATCCATACCCACATGTGCTACTGCGAGTTCGAGGATGTTCTTCCGTCGATTGCCACGCTGGACGCCGATGTTATCTCTATGGAGAGTGCCCGGTCGAAGATGGAGATGCTCGACGCCTTCAAGCAGCACGGCTATCCCAACGAAATCGGTCCCGGCGTCTACGACATCCACTCGCCGCGCGTCCCTTCCACCGCCGAGATGAAGTCGCTCCTCGAGCTCGCCCTCAAGGTCCTCCGCCCCGACCAGGTCTGGGTCAATCCGGACTGCGGCCTCAAAACCCGGCAATGGCCCGAGACCACCGAGGCTCTCACTAATCTCGTCACCGCGGCTCGGGATCTCCGTCCCACGCTGCAAGCCAGGTAGTCAGTCCATCGCTGCGCAAGGAAAGGGCTGCCACGGCAGCCCTTTTTATTGCGCCTCGTTATCCGTCAGCTTCCTCTGCAGACATCGACCGGCCCGTTTACACGGTTCCACTCTTCACTCCGTCCGAACATCTTCAAACCCACATACCCGCGCAGCCGCAGCAGATCACCCTCGGCGGAGATCACGCCGCTATAGGTCTTGCCGGATTTTGGGTCGTACAACGCTCCACGGTCTGCCTTCTTCCCGCCGTCCTCCGGCTTGAATCCGCTGCCGATCTCCAGCCCACAGAGCGATCGCGAGCGCAACTTTGGGTCCGGGTTATTCGCATCCTCAGTTCCCGGAGCACTCTTTTCGACCTGCATAATCTTCAGGCAAACCGCGTCTCCGCACTCGTAGACCCGCACGATAGAGCCTGACGGACTTCGCCAGTTTCCCTCGATCGGCTTGGTCTGCGCATTCGCGTCCCCGGTCGCCGCAAGGAGCAGAATACCTGCCAAAGTCCCCAATATTCCGTGCACATATCCTCCCGAACTTACAATCTGATTCCTACTCCCGGGGCCTGTGCCCTGTCCAGCGACGCGCTGCCATCTTCCGTACAATCAGGCCTGTCATGCCGCACATCCTCAAGGGCCGCCGTATCCTCATCACCCGCACCCGGGCACAGGCATCTATCCTTGCACACGATCTGGAGCGGCTCGGCGCTATTCCCATCATCATTCCATCGATCGAGATCGCGCCGCCTCTCTCCTTCGAGTCCCTCGACGCCGCTCTTTGTACCCTCGATCGTTTCGATTGGCTTCTCTTCACCAGCACCAATGCGGTCCACGCTTTCGCACGGCGATCGCGCGCGCTTGGCCTCCATCTCAAGCCGCGCAACGTAGCGGCGGTAGGTCCGGCTACAGCACAGGCACTCGCGGCAGAGGCAATCCCGACCGACTCTCGGCCTGTGCTCCTCCCGCCCATCGCGGTTGCAGAGTCCCTTGCCGATGTGCTGCTTTCTCCCATTACCGAGCTCTGCCGGGCGAAAGGCTCGGCATCCCTCGCTCTATTCCGCGCCGAGTCCGCCCGCGACGTCCTCCCGCAGCAACTTCGCACCTCAGGCGCACTCGTTGCGTGCGTCCCGACATACCGCACAATCCTTCCTTCCACATCTGTAACCGCCATGCGTGCAATTTTCGCTGACCCCGCACATCGACCCCATGCGGCGACCTTCACCAGTTCCTCTACTGCGACCAATCTCCTCGCGCTTCTCGAGGCAGCTGACACCCAGCTTTCGGAGGACATCCTGCGCGTCTCAATCGGCCCTATCACCAGCGCCACCCTGCAGGATATCGGCTTCCCAGCTCACGCTGAGGCCGCCGAGGCAAACATCGCGTCGTTGATCCACGCCATCACCGATGCTTTCACCAGCCACAAGCCGCAGGTCTGATCGGAATCGCACTTCATCTCTACTGGTCCGTTGCTTCTAGCGCCACTGGTGTCCACCGCTCACCCGAACTCCACGTCTTGTCTTTCGACCGGCAAATCGTCTCTAACCGGCAGTCCACACAACGCGGCTTGCGCGCCACGCAGACCTGACGCCCATGAAAAATAATCCGGTGGCTGTAGTTGATCCACTCGGCCTCCGGAATCACCCGTTGCAGATCCCGCTCCACCGTCTCGGGTGCCGTCTCCTTGGTCAACTCCAACCGCTCCGAGATCCGCAGCACGTGCGTATCCACCACCACACCGACAGCGATGCCATACCAGCTGCCCAGCACTACGTTCGCCGTCTTGCGCGCAACGCCCGGCAGTCGCAGCAACTCGTCCATGGTCTGCGGAACCTCGCCTCTAAACTCCTGCGTCACCACCCTTGCCGCACCCTGAATTGACTTCGCCTTTGCCCGAAAGAACCCCGTTGTCCGGATGACCTCTTCGAGCGCCGGAAGCGACGCCTCGGACATCGCCTTCGGCGTCGGAAAGAGGCGAAAGAGCTCCGGCGTCACAAGGTTCACACGCGCATCCGTGCATTGCGCCGAGAGAATCGTCGCGATCGTAAGCTCCCATGCGTTCCGATGGTGTAACGCACATACGGCATCGGGGTACATCACGCGAAGTCGTTTCAGGATCTCCGCTACCCGTGCTTTATCTGTGCCTCGAGTGGCTCGCGCTTTATTGGTCTTCGTCACCATGCGTCAGCCCAGGCGGTTCAGCATCTCTTCGGGCGGCAGACGAACACACGAGAAGATCGGTGTGTCTTCGAGCGTGTAGAGGCTGATCTCCGTCTCTCGTAGCTGCTGCACTAGATCCAGAAAGTCTTCCGGGAAGTTGGTCTCGAACGCCACCACAAACTCCTGGTCATCGATGCCAAAGGAGTAGGTCGTGTTCAGCTTGACGCGCGGATATAAAAGCCCAATGCGAATGTGCTCATCCATCAGCCGCCGGCGCTCTGCAAGCGACAGCAGGTACCACGGCCGTGTCTTCCAGAAGGGATAGATGAAAATGTACTTTTGTCCGCCCGGGCGAATGGCACCGCGACCTTCGCCTTCGCTCTCATCCTCGCGATCGATCTGGTAGAGCGATCGTTTCGTCATGGCGAGGAAGTTATGCGGCGAGCTGAGATACCCACCAAGCGGCGTTCCCATCAGCTCGGATCGCATCCGATTCAACTCTTCGACCGAATACCCGATCGACCACACGCACATATCCACATCACCACGCGTACCGATCGTCGAATAGGTCAACGATAGAAACTCACCTGGCTTATTCCATCGCTTCAGCACGTCCGCAAATAACCGCCGATGCTCCGCCTTCTCCTCTGCAGCCAGCCGCCGCCACTCCGGCATCACCTTGTAGAAGCTGAAGCAGACGATCTGCCGCTTGACGGCCGGCTTTGAGGGATCAGGTGCGCCATATCCACTCTGCGGCTGCGCCCCGGCACTCGCGCCTGGAATCGCCGCCGGTGAACTTGGACCCACTGCCTCTATCGTCTTCAACTCTGTTGCCACTGTCTCTGCCATGCGCTAAAACTCCTAGACCTTAAATGCTAGCAGGGAAGCCGCCCCTCCCCCGAACGGTATACTGCACGGGCCATGTCAGAACAAATAATTTCCGCAATTGCCGGCTTTATCACGCACTTTATTCAGGCGACCCACTACGCCGGCGTCGCCATCCTGATGGCGATCGAGTCAGCCTGCATACCGTTGCCCTCCGAGATCATCATGCCCTTTGCCGGCTACGTGCTCGGCACGACCACCGGCAAGCTGCTTCTCGTTGCAACCGCAGGCGCAATCGGATGCAATCTCGGCTCCATCCCACCGTATTGGGTCGGTGCCTGGGGCGGCCGTCCTGCCGTCGAACGCTTTGGCCGCTACATTCTGCTCAACACGCACGATCTCGATCGCGCCGAGAAGTTCTTCGCGAGCTATGGTGGCGGTGCCGTCCTCATCGGTCGCCTTCTTCCCGTGGTCCGCACCTTCATCGCCCTTCCCGCAGGCATAGCGAAAATGCCACAACTTCGTTTTCACCTCTATACCTTTCTCGGCTCGTGGCCATGGTGCTACGCACTTGCCTTCGTCGGCATGAAGCTCGGTGATCGTTGGGACTCCGATCCTCGTTTCAAAGAGATCTTTCATCGCTTCCATCTCGCCGTCGAGCTCGTTCTTGTGGCAGGGGTCATCTGGTTCGTCTGGACTCACTGGAAGAATCGCGCCGGCGCCCAGGCAGAGGTCTAGTCTTCCCATCTCGCCGGTTGCGCCCCCGTTTCCCGTGAGCGATACTGACGTGTCCAGGGCACCGGGCACTCAATGCAAGAAGGGTATCTGTACAACATGTCAACACCCGACGCCGCCAGCCAACAAGCGGCGAGCATCACCCCTGCAACCGGCAAGCTCGGCATCATGATTCCCGGTATGGGCGCAGTGGCAACCACGCTCATCGCCGGCGTTGAGGCCGTCCGTCGCGGCCTCGCCAAGCCCATCGGCTCGACGACCCAAATGGGAACCATCCGCCTCGGCAAACGTACCGACGAGCGCAGCCCTCTCATCAAGGACTTTGCTCCCATCGCCAAGCTCGACGATCTCGTCTTTACTGGCTGGGACATCTTCGGCGGCAATCTGTACGACGCCGCCAAGCACGCGCAGGTTCTTGACCGTGACCAGCTCGAAGAGATTCGTCCCTTTCTTGAATCGATCGAACCCATGCCCGGCGTCTTCGATCAGCACTACGTCAAGCGTCTCAATGGAACAAAGATCAAGGTTGGCAAGAACAAGTGTGATCTCGCCAACCAGATCCGTAACGACATCGCCGAGTTCAAGACAAAGACTGATCGGCAGGTCATGATCTGGTGCGGCTCGACCGAGATCTTTCTCGAGCAGACGCCCGCTCACCAGACTCTCGAAGCTTTTGAGAAAGGCCTCGTCGACGACGATCCCAGCATTGCGCCATCCATGCTCTACGCCTGGGCCGCCCTCAAGGAAGGCATTCCCTTCGCCAACGGTGCACCCAACCTCACCGTCGACATCCCCGCCCTGCGCGAACTCTCAAAGAAGAGGAACGCGCCCATCTGCGGCAAGGACTTCAAAACCGGGCAGACCTTCATCAAGACCGTTCTCGCGCCCGCTTTCAAAACCCGCATGCTCGGCGTTGCCGGCTGGTACTCGACCAACATCCTCGGCAATCGCGATGGCGAGGTCCTCGACGACCCGGAGTCTTTCAAGACCAAGGAAGAGTCCAAGCTCGGCGTGCTCGACATTATCCTGCAACCGGAGCTCTACCCGGACCTTTACAAAGATCTCTACCACAAGGTCCGCATCAACTATTACCCGCCGCGTGGCGACAACAAGGAAGGCTGGGACAACATCGATATCTTCGGCTGGCTCGGCTACCCGATGCAGCTCAAGGTCGACTTTCTCTGCCGCGACTCCATCCTCGCCGCTCCGCTCGCACTCGATCTCTGCCTCTTCCTCGATCTTGCCGCCCGCACGCCCAGCCTGCGCGGTCTCGGCATTCAGGAGTGGCTCTCCTTCTACTTCAAAGCGCCTGACTCAGCCCCCGGCGTCTACCCTGAGCATGATCTCTTTATCCAATCGATGAAGCTCAAGAACACCCTTCGCCACATCATGGGCGAAGATCTGATCACGCATCTCGGCCTCGATTACTACGGCGAATAGTTAGAATGTGGAGCATGCCCGTCAAGCAAAGCATTGTGATGACGAAGAGCCAGGGGGAACGTTCCACGACGTCTCTTCGCCACATTCCCGCCCTTGACGGGCTTCGAGGATTCGCCATCCTCCTTGTCTTCATCTTTCATTATGGCGGCGGTTCCAGCTCTCCAAACCCTCTCTTACATTTCGTTGGTCTGGTGCGGGTCGGCCTGTGGATCGGCGTCCCGCTCTTTTTCGTTCTTTCCGGGTATCTGATCACGGGCATTCTATGGGTCTCGTTCTCCGATCTCCACTGGTGGAAAAACTTCTACATCCGCCGTTCTCTCCGCATCTTCCCCCTTTACTACCTATCTCTTGCCATCATCGGCGTTACCGCATTTGCCTTCGGTGACCTTCGTATCTACCTCAGCCACATCTGGCCATTTGCCCTGTATCTGCAGAACCTGCCGTTCGCGTTCACCATGGCAGACCTCGGATCACCCGCTCGCGGGGACATCTACTGGTCGCTTGCGGTTGAAGAACACTTCTATCTGGTTTGGCCGTTCCTGCTCTTTGCTGCCCGGTCGCTTCGCCAGGCACGCTTCTTTTGCGTGCTTATCTTCGTCATCTCCTTCGCGTTTCGTCTCTTCGGAACCATTCCCGGCCATGAGATCCGCTTCATCCCAGGCAACACCCTTTCCCGTGTAGGGGAACTCGCCATCGGCGCGTTCCTCGCCCTTCTCGCGCAGGACTCCCAAGCCACTTGGGATAGGGTTACGCGCAACGCACCGTTCATCGCCGTCGGCGCGCTCGTGTCGTATCTCGTGCTCGGGTACTACACCGGAACCCTCGCCCCCGTCTCCCGTGGGATGATCGTCTTCGGTATGCCCTGCGTTGGCATCCTCTTCGGTGCCATCCTCGTCCTCTGCATGCGCCAGGGCACCTGGATGGAGCGCGTTGCTGAAACTCGATGGCTTCGGAGCCTCGGCAAAATCAGCTACGGGGTGTACATCTACCACGCGCTCGCTATGCCGTTAGCTGCCGCCGCAGCGGCACATTTCTTTTCGGAGGGAGCCCACAACGCCCTGCTGGGCACGCGCTTCCTCTTCGGCGCCATTCTCTCCGTTGGCTTTGCACTCCTGTCGTTCAAGTTCTTCGAAAGCCCGTTCCTCGCGCTTAAAGATCGCTTCACCAAAAAACAGTATCCCGTGCCTCCGCTGCGCACAGTCGTCGACTAGCTTCCCTGCAACTCGGTTGAAGAAGCGCACACCTCAGCCTGTGTAGAAGCGGAACATCATCCAACTGAAGTACCAGTTAGCGATCTAGCAAGCTGTCCCGTGTGGGAGGCGTCTGGAAAGCCTTAGCCACCGCATGCAGCCGTGGCCATAACGCCCTGCTTCCCGCTTCCGTCTTTGAAGACACGGGCATAATCTCTTCGAGTGAATGCTCACGCTTCAGCAACGCGATCTGCTTCGCTAGTTGGTTATTCGACAGTCGATCGCTCTTTGTCGCTACCACCAGGTGCGGTCTCCCCGTCTTTTGCAGATACTCGATCAGCTGGTGATCGTTCGCCTGCGGTGGAATGTTCGAATCAATCAGGCAGACACACAGCGCCAGCTCCTGCCGCTCCGCCAGGTACGGCTCGATAAACTTAGGCCACTCCGCCGAGATCGACTTCGAGATCTTCGCATAGCCATACCCCGGCAGATCCGCGAAGATCATCGCCGGCACAACCTTCGGCCTGTCCCGCGTCCCTTCATGCAGAGCAAAGAAGTTGATCGCTCGCGTGCGCCCCGGCGTTGAGGATGTGTGCGCCTGCTTGGACCCCAGCAGGGCATTGATCAGGGACGATTTGCCTACATTCGATCGCCCCAGAAATGCAATCTCCGGCGCACCATGTGTGACCGAGGCCGGCGGAAAATGATCGCGATCAACCGCGGATCGAAGAAAGAGGGGCACCAGCTGCATCGTCCGAGTCTATCGCGCTCCACCCTCGGCAGAGCTCCGCGACTAACAGAGAAAGGGCAGCTCTGAAGCCGTAGCTTTCCTGAGCTGCTCTTGTTGAGGACCGCATCTACCGAACGCGAAGCGAAGATGTCGTCCGGAAGCTGATCACCGTCTCGGCCGGTATCACAACGTCTTTGTTGCCCGTGTAGGCTCCCGCCGCCGTTCCTCCACCTGCTCCCGCCAGACCGCCAATCAACGCTCCCTTGCCGCCGCCAGCCAGGCCACCGATCAGAGCACCAAGACCGCCGCCGCCACCAATAAAGGCTGCCGTCCGCTTCCCCTTGCCTTTGGACACCTTCTCGTACTCCGTCGTGCTGACCTCGGATCCGCCGATCGACGTCAGCTCAATTCCGAGATCGCCGGCGCCCTTGAACTTGCCCCGGCCCTTGGCCGCTACAACCCGTCCCTCTACGGGCGTTCCCCGCTTGAAGAACGATGCTCCACTCGGAGTGGTCACGGCGCTCGTCAGCACACCCGAAAAGCTGTCTCCAGGGTTATTTCGGCTCGCACTCAGCGCCTGCGAAAGGCTCACAGAGACCCGGCTTCCGCTTGGAACCACCCTCGGTGCTTGCTCCACCGGTGCCGCAGCAGCTGTCGGTGCAGGCGCGCGCGAGGAGGTCGGTGCTGCCGGGGCAATCGCCGGTGCGGCCGTCGCAACTGCCGGTGCGGCCTGGGCAGCTGCGGGCACAGCTGCCGATCCCTTAGCTAGTTGTGTACTCGATGGGTACGTCACCGATCCGTCGGCATTTCGCACCGCGCCCGGCGGCACAGAGCTCGGCTGCTCGGCTGCTGTTGCCTGCTGCGACCCCGCAGGGTACGTCACGGATCCATCAGGATTCGTCACCGACCCATCCTGGTTCCGGATCGCGACGCCACTCGGCTTGCTCTTGCACCCGGAGAAAAGCATCGTTGCACCCAACGTCCAGGCTGCCACTACTCGAAACGTTCGATTGCTCATGGTTGCGCCTCTGTCCTCTTCGTACCTGTTCATCCTGCGTCACAGCTGTTGATACGACACTGCTAGTCAAACTACGTCAGCCGGAAGCCGGTTGCCAGATCTATTGTCGCCTGATCGAGACGTCACGCTCCTCCGATGTTCATTGTGCACGCTCCCCCAATCGGGTCATTGACAGTACCTGGACGCGGTCGGAGCGCACGAACATGTAAATTCGTCGGTGCAGAAGAGAAAATACTTTCCGAAACGTCGATCTTCACCATATGCTCTGTGCTGTGGGATCGAACCATCTGCTCAAATCCCCGAAACAGACTGCCCGGCACACGCTTGGCCGTGCTTTACAGATGAATCTGTCGTGCGGGCGATCGCCCTTCCCACCCGACCACCGTGCGGAGATCCTGCCGCAAGCTCTTGGAGGCAACACCATGAATTCGTCTTACTTCGCCGGCATCCGTCCTCGCTTCATCATGACGCTGCTGGCATCCGCTGCTGTCGCCACAACAGGGTGCTCGAATATGACGAGTACCGCCTCCTCTGGGGGCGTCACCGCAGCCGCTAAGGTGGGTGGAAAGATCCACGGCGGAAACCAACCTGTCGCCGGTGCCACCGTCAATCTTTTCTTCGCCAGCCACGCCACCTTCACCGCCGGCGCCACCCGCGTCGCCACCACCACCTCCTCCACCGATGGCAACGGCAGCTTCAGCTTCAACAAGATCGCCAGCGCCCCCAACGACGGTTCAAGTGCCAGCTTCTCCTGCCCGGGGGGCACCGCCAACCCCTACATGTACGTCGTGGCGAAGGGTGGCACGACGGTCAACACCCCTGGCGCCACCGCCAACACGGATGCTGAGTTCATCGCTCCGATGGGCCGCTGTGCTGACGTCAACGCCTCCACCAACATCTACATGAGCGAAGTCGTCACCGTCGCCACCATGGCCGCGATTCATCAGTACATGAACCCCACCGCCGCCGTCGGCCCCATCGAGTCGACCATTGGTTCGGATGGAATCTTTGTCTCGACCGGCGCCCTCTTCCGATCCTTCGACAGCGTCTCGCTCATGGCAAGCCCCTTAACCGGCCTGGGCAACGCTTCGTTGACACGCACTGGGGATCGAGCCGGAGCCTTGGGTGTCACCATGACCATCACCCCGGAAGTCGCCAAGATCAACCAGCTCGCAAACATCATCTCCGCCTGCATCAATCAAACATCCGGCGGTTCGACCATCTGCGCCACCATCTACAACAGCGCAAAACCACCCGCCAATGCAGGGACGACGAGCGTCAGCAATGCGCAGTACGCACCCGCGACCGATCTTCTCACCGCTCTCTATTACATCTTTACCAACCCTACCAACAGCGGCACGGCCGACCGGACCACCCTCTATAACCTCTCATCTTCCTCGGGTGCACCGTATCAGCCGACTCTCGCCAGCGTTCCAACGGATTGGTCAGTTGGCATCAAATATGTTGCAAGTGGAACCTGCACAAGCTCGACCAGCCACTTTGTAGATAACCCCACAAGCTTGTCCATCGACTTGAACGGCAACGTGTTGATCGGCAACGTCTCCAGCAACAACGCCGGTAGCGTTGGACAACTGGCCACGACTGGCGTCCCTGCGGCCTGCTTCCCGGTTACGGCCGGCGGCAGTCTCTCTGGGGGAACGACCCCGGTCCAGACCTCTGGCACAGCAAGCGATATCGCTGGCAACGTGTGGGTCGGCAGCCGTTCCACCAATGAGATTGTCCGCTGGACCCCACCCACAGGCGCCACAGCCGCTGCATCCTTGGACATCCCGACGGCAAGCCCCATCGTTGCCATCACCACGGATGGCTTCGGCGATGTCTTCTTCTCGACCGTGTCAGGCAATCTTTATGAGGTAGTCAATGGATCGAGTATCACGGCAGCTACCACGCCGGTAAAGATCAACACTATGTCCTTGGGAACAGCCGCAAATCGAATCATGATCGACTCCGGGAACCGCATCTGGGCATCCTCGAATAGCACCTTCATCACTGCTACTGCGGGATCGCCGGATCCGTCGGGCAAGTTCCTCACCAACTTCACCACGACGCAGTATCCCACCGCGACCTCCTTCGGCATCGCCTCCACGAGCTCCGCGGGTTCAGGCGTCTACACCTCCAGTACGGCAGATAACAACATCACCTACCTGTCTGGATCTGGAACCACCTTTACCCCGGTAAGTGGATTTCCCGCCACCGGCGGCGGCATCAGTACCCCCGTTGATATCGCTCTCGACGGTGCCCAGAACGTCTGGACCGCCAACGGCGGCGGCGGTATCGCGGCATTCAGCAAGACCGGTGTCTCGCTCACGTCCACATCTGGCTTCCAAAAGGATGCAACCTACCTCGGTGGGCAAAACTCAATCGTGATCGATCCGTCAGGCAACATCTGGCTCGGTTTAGCAAACGCGAGCACCATTACCGAGATCGTCGGTGGTGCTGTTCCCGTCTACCAGCCATACGCTAGCGGCCTCCCGCCCGGACCTGACCGCTTCCAGGCCATTCCGTAAGTTCACTCCACAAACCGCGAAAGCCCCGGCCATTGCCGGGGCTTTCGTCTGCCGTCAACCTGAACAAACGCTCAGCTTCAATCAGTCCGCAGCGTCAAAATCGGACACCAAGGCTTCGTTGCGCAAATTTCTTGCCAACCGTAGAACAATCGCAACAGCCTTTTGCAATTCGAATTGCTGGGGTGTGCCCCTTTACTCTCAGCCGTGCGCAAACGTTCCTTTGAGCAACACATTCAATGCCAGTCAACCATCTGATCCTGTCATCCTCTGTCCAGCACGACGTGCATAGCGCGTTCTGAAGCCTTACGCTCCGTCACAGAAATCCAAGCGCCGGTAGGTCGATTCTGGTAAACAGCTCTTCACCCTCGCCGAGTACGACAGGTGCAACCACAAGGTGTATCGAATCCACCAAGCCAGCTTGTAGGTACTGCCGCACGACAGAAACGCCGCCTCCGATCTTCACATCCTTGTCGCCCGCTGCTTCTCTTGCAAGTCTTTAAAGCTTCGTGGATTCCAGCGGTGACGAAAGAACCACTCGAAGAGCTCGGGACCTCCTTTGCCTGGCGGATTGTCTATGCCCTGGTCGATACCCGCGCTGAAACCGTCCATCGAAACACCAAATCCCGCGACGCGAACTTTCGGCATGTTTGCTCTTCTCCTCCGAACTTTTATGCCGCGCCTGAGGAACCACTATGCCGTGAAAGAAATCGCGCAGATGGCGGCGATGGGTGGGTTCCGGTAAGAAAATGGAATTATTGCCTCGCGAAAGCGAGCTCAGTCTGGAAAGCTCCCGCCAAGGGTCGGGAAGGAGACCTTCAGAGCCGCTGCCCTCAGAACACAAACTCAAGCCAGTGATGCAAAGACTTAGCGTACGATTTATGACGTTTGGTGTCGGGAACCCCTTATAGCAAGCTCCAGGTCAGCTACTTTCATCTGGCGACTGACCGACGATCGAGCCCGAGCCTACAGTCGCCATCTCCACCCGCACATGTTGCTTCCGTGTCATAGATCACCCTGGCTCCGGCTGCTATCGTGACCTCACGCCGGCCCCAGGTCAAGCAAGCCGGCGGCACGGGTATGCCGAGCCACCTCCGCCCACATCACGCGTTCATCGCCCTTGCCTTCGCCCTTCTCGCCGTGGCTCTCCAGGCGCAGACCGCCGCTTCACCAGCCTCAACGCCCGCCGGCGCCGTCGCTCTTCTGCAGCCTCTCGGCCTCGCGTACGACGCCCAGGGCGATCTCTTCTTTGCCGAAGCAGGCAATCACACCATCCGCCGCCTCGACCCTGCCGGCAATCTCACGACCGTCGCTGGATCCGGCACACAGGGCTTTTCCGGCGACGGCGGCGCCGCCATCGCCGCCCAGCTCGACAGTCCCCACGCCGTCGTTCTTGACTCCGCCGGCAACCTCTTCATCGCCGACACGCACAACCACCGCGTTCGCCGCGTCGACGCCATCACCCAAACCATTAGCTCAGTCGCCGGAACCGGCAGCGCCGGCTTTTCCGGAGAGTTCGGCCCAGCAACCAGCGCCCGCCTTGCCTCGCCCCTCGGCCTCGCCCTCGATGCCACAAACCACCTCTACATCGCCGACTCCGGCAACCATCGCATTCGCCGCCTCGACCTCGAAACCGGCCTCATCACCACGGTCGCAGGCACCGGCGCTCAAGGCTTCAGCGGCGACCGTGCCCTCGCCATCAGCGCTTCCGTTGACACGCCCTCCGGTCTCGCCGTCGACAGCTTCGGCAACCTCTACCTCGCCGACACCGACAATCACCGCATCCGTCGCGTCGATGCCCTCACCCACCTCATCACCACCGTTGCCGGCGGCACTCCTACGAGCCCGCTCGCCCACCCGGTCGCCATTGCCATCACCACCGCCGGCCTGCTCATCGCCGACCCCGCGCGCCATCGCATCCTCCAGCTCGATCTCTCCTCCGGTGCTCTCTCCACCGTCGCCGGGCAGGGAACGCAAACCTTCGCCGGTGATGGCGGCCTGGCCACGGCCGCCATGCTCGACAGCCCCGCCGCCCTCGCCATCACCCCTTCGGGTGATATCACGGTGGCCGACACCGGCAACGGCCGCATTCGCCAGGTCGCTGCCAATGGCTCCATCACCACCGTCGCCGGTTTAGGTACACTCCTCGCCGGCAGTCTCACGCTCTCCGGTGCCACAACCCAAAGCTACGGCTCCACGACCCTCGTCGCCGCTCTCGCAACTGCCACCGAGGGTACCGTCTCCCTTCTCGACAGCAGCTCCGGCAGCTCCACCCTGCTCTCCCAGACCACCCTCACCGGCGGCCTCGCCCGCTTCATTCTTCCTTCCCTCTCCGCCGGCCCCCACCATCTGCTCGCCACGTTTGCCGGAACCTCCACGCATCGCGCCGCGCAATCGCAGACGCTTGCCGTCACTATCTCTCCGCTTCCTCTCTCCGCCACCATCACCGGCCCCTCGGCGGTGCTCTTCGGCCAGCCACTTCCATCACTCGGCGCCGCCCTCACTGGTGCACTTTCTTCGGATACCAGCAACCTGGCGCTGGCCGTGACCACCGACGCCATCTCTACCTCCGTCCCCGGCACCTACGCCATCCACTGCGCGCTCTCCGGCCCCGCTGCCCTCAACTACACCTTCAACCCTCCCGTCGCGTCTCTCACCATTGCGAAAGCCCCAGCCATCCTTACCCTTACTCAACTCGGCGGAATCCTAGCCGCTCGCGTCGCCAGCTCCACCTCCGGAACCCCCACAGGCTCGGTCACCCTGCTCACCTCCGCCGGCACCCGCCTCACAACCGTCCTGCTTAGCCCGGCAGCCTCCGCCGATCTCTCCTCCGCCACCCTTCCCGACGGCGTCTACAGCCTCACCGCCCTTTACTCCGGCGATGCTGACTTCCTCTCGGCCCAATCACCCACCCTCAACCTCACAATTGGCACCCCCGCTATCCCATCCGACTTCACCTTTGGGCCGCCCAGCAACACCGCCCAAACCGTCAACGCAGGATCAACCGCGCAGTTCGCCTTCGCCATCAAACCCACCGGCTCCACCTCCCTCGCTGGTCCCGTCACTCTCAGCGCCAGCGCTCTCCCGGTAGGCTTCTCGGCCAACTTCGATCCACCGGTAATCCCCCCGGGAGGTGCCGTCACCAGCTTCACGCTGTCAGTCGTCACACCGCGCGCGCTCGCCATCAACCGCCCGGCTGCGACCCCTAGGCGCACAACCTGTCTCACTCTCGCCTGTCTTGCCCCGTTGCTTGTTTTTGGCCTTTCGCGCCATCGCCGTCTTCTGCTCGGCAGCCTCATCGCCCTTGCCCTCTGCGGCTGCGGCGCTCGCATCAACTCCGCAGCCACCAATGGCCAAAGCACCACCCGCACTTACCCCATCACCATCACCGGAACCACAACCAACCTCGACGGCTCCGTCCTTCAGCACACCGCCACCGTCACCCTTACGGTGCAGTAGAAAATCGCTCCGTCGTGTCTGTTTCCAGCCCCAGCAGAACCACCGCGACTAATCCCAACAGCAGCACACTGCCCTCCACCCGCTCCGAAAGCCGGTGCAGCCGGTCGAAGTCCACACGCGCCGGGTCCCGCCTATCCGCAGCAGCAACATCCCCACCCGCTGCTGCACGATCCACCTCCATCCGCGGCAGAATACCCCATTGCGATCCCGCCGTAAGCACCATCATTGCGGCAACCAGCGCTGGCCCGATCCACCACCGTCGGCCCCTCCCGCCCATCAAGGCCGTAAGCAGATACACCACCCCCGCTACCAGGCCCATCCTGTGCAGCGCCCGCAGAGAAGCTCCAACCACCAGGCCCGCCTCATGCGAGTTCGGCAGCTGGCGGAACGCCACCGGCGCCAGCACAAACGCAAAGAAGATCAAGCCACCGACCCACACCACCAGCATCAGCAGCTGAACCGCTCTAAGCCGCGCTCGCACGTGCTAGCCCTTCAGACCGCTGCGAGCCGCCAGATCCGCCGCCATTGGCTCGCTCTCGGTCGCCACCACTCCCGTTGCCCGACCGAGCACTCGCCGCAGCACTTGCTCAAGCGCAACTCTGTGCTCCACATACTCCGCCTCGCTGATCTTGCCCTGCAACCGCTCCGTCTCCAGCGTAAACATCTCTTCCTTCAGCACCGTCAAGGTAGAGTGTCCAGCCCCCGTCCCAGGTCCATGTTCACGCTCACCGCTGCTGCCAGCCACTTCGCCAGCAACCGGCCGCTTCAACATCACCCCAGCCCCCGCCGCCAGCACCAACCCCAGCCCGCCAAGGATCCACCACCGGTACTTCGCCCACGGGTCATTCGTCGCCCCCGGGTCGACCGGGTTTCCCAGCCCGCCACCCGGCCGAGTATCACTCGCCGCCGTCCCTCCACCTGCAGCCTCTGCTCCACCTGCCGCTGCCGGTCCGCCTCCGCCACCTGCTTCCGCCGTGGGTGCCGGCGTGTCGCGCGGCATCTGTCCCGTTCCACTCACCGTAAAACTCAGCGGCTGCGAGGGCGACACACTCCGCACCACATACGTCTGCGCCGTCGTCTCCTCCGTCACCGGGCTGTACGAGGTCGACGCTCCGCCCTTGAACGTCATGCTCTTCGGCATCATCACCGCGATTGTGTCCGTCGCCATTACCGGCTTGGGCGCCAGCTGCAGGCTGCCGGAGTAGGGAAGCATATACGTCACCTGGAACCGCGTCTCGCCCGGCCGAATCGGGAAGATAAACGCATAGTGGTTTGCATCCCCCAATGGCACCGGGGCGGCCTGCACCGGCATTCCCCCCGGGCTCAGCGCCGCCGATCCCTGAACCACCGCCCCTTGCGGCAGATAAAACTCAAACGGCTTGTCCGAGAACTGCGTCATCGGCGGCAAGGAGTCATTCCGCACGAAAAAGTTCTCAACGATCCGCAGTGTCTTTCCGCTCTCGTCCGTCTGTAGCCGAATCACGTCCGCCTCACCCACAACGCCATTCACCTTCGCCGCCGCCGTGTAGACATCCACGTCGACTGCACCCTGCGCCCCCGGCTGCACCGGCTTAAAGTAGTTGGCTTTGTCATGCGTCACCCGCACCAGGTGCAGCCCCTGCTCCGGCACGGCGATCGTGTACCGGCCGCGTGCATCCGTCTTCGTCCGAGCACTCTCCTGCATCCCCTGCGCCAGACGCAGCAGCACCACATCGTCGTTGCCCGCCGGCTTGCCCGTGGTCTTGTTGGTCACCACACCGCTGATCGACTCGGCCCGCATGGCCGCCATCGAACTCGCCAGAACCGCACCCACACCCAGAATCTTCAGCTTGAAAAAGAGAGGCTTCACATCTTCCAGTCTACCGTCCGCGCCCTCTCTATCCGGCGCGGCCTTCGAGCGTATCCATCTCGTGCAAAATCCCCGCTGCTTCGTCCTCCAGCCCCGCCCGCTGTGTCTGGTAGTCCTCTTCCGGATACTTGCCCGCCTGGTACTCGAAACTGAGGTCGCGCAGGTTGTCATACACCGTCGCCTTTCGCTCGTGCAGGTAGTCCAGCCGCGTCTTCGCTCGCTGCTGAAACAGCCGTCCCTGCGGCCAGAACACATACGCGAATAACACCAGCGTCAACCCCACAGCCGCAATCGTTCCCATCAAGACTCCGTCTCCCGCCGTATCCTGTCGCGCACGGAACTATGTTCGAGCGAGCCAGGCGCATGCGGCCCAACGAGTGCCATCTGCGGCCCACGCCGCTTCGTCCACAGCCGTACCAGCACGCCCGTACCCAGCGTTGCCATCAGCGTCACCCCAAGTGGCATGATCCACGCCACCCGATCAAAGCCCTCGCGACTCGGAGCCGCCAACACCACCGCCCCGTACTTCGCCACAAACCAATCGAAGACGCCCTTTTGCGGCAGCCCGGTGCTGATCTGCGCCTGTAGCTCGCCAATCATCTTCGGCGAAACCGGACATCCCACATGGTTGCACTCCAGCAGGATCTGCCCACATCCACACATGCAGATCATGTTGTGCCCAATCCGGTTGAAGCGAGCTTCCGCCCCGTCCGCCCCCAGCATCACGACCGCCATCAGACACGCTGCCATTGCCTGCAACCATCGCCTCGAGCGTCTCTCCTGAAGGTGTTTCGCAGACCACAGAGGTACGTGCCATTTCCTCTCAGGGAAAATGGCTTTCCCCGCACGCAAACAACGCCATAGTCTCAGGAGAAACGCTCTACGCATGGTGAACCTCGGCCTCCGCCGGCATCTCCACCCGCACCGGCGCCCGCTGCATCGATCGCGTCAGATTCGGTGCCAGCGCCACCAAGGTTCCCATCGCCACAATCCCAACTCCGATCCAGATCCAATTAATAAGGGGATTCAAGAACACCTTGATGATCGGCCGGTCCGTATCCGGGTTCTTACCTTCATAGATCACATACAGATCGCTCGCCAACGTTGAGTGGTTTGCCACCACGGTCGAGTTCGTTTGGCTCGCCTGGTAGAACCGTTTTTCGGGCGCCATCTGCGTAATCTTCTTGCCACCCCTGTACACATCCAGCAGCGCATACTCCGTGTCGAAGTTCGGGTTTGAGTCCTGCGTAAAGCTCTGGCACACCAGTCGGTACGGCCCCATCTTCATCTGGTCGCCGAAACCCATCTCCTGCTCGTGCTGCTGGTTGAACGCGCCACCCGCAATCCCGATAAACATCACCACAATCCCGAAGTGCACCAGGTACCCACCATATCGTCGCGTGTTGCGCCGCACCAGCAGCACCGCCGAGCTGAACAGATTCTGCCCGGTCTGCGTCCGCACCACACCCGCACCGCGTAGAAACTCCGCAGAAATCGCCGTAAGTACGCCCGCGCCCAAGGTAAACGCCATCAGGCTGAACAGCGTCGTCTGCCAGTCGTCGCCATCGGTCCACGGCCGCACGCCCGAAAGCATCAGCCCCACGCACGCCACCAGCATCGCGATCCCTGGCAGCACAAAGTTCCGCCGGATCGTCTTCAGCGACGTCGACCGCCACGCCAGCAGCGGGCCCACGCCCGTCAGCAGCAGCAGCGCCAAGCCAATTGGCAGGTTCACCCGGTTATAAAACGGTGCTCCGACCGTTGCCTTCGACCCTTGCACATACTCGCTCAAAACAGGGAACAATGTGCCCCACAGCACGGTAAAGCAAGCCGCCAGCAGCACCAGGTTGTTGAACAGAAAACTCGACTCCCGGCTCACCAGCGACTCCAGATGATTTTCGCTCTTCAGGTGATCGCGCTGCCGGAAGAACGTAAACAGGCACACCGCGAACGTGATCAGCAGAAACCCGTAAAACCAGTTGCCGATCGATGACTGTGCGAATGCATGCACCGATTGCACCAGACCCGATCGCGTCAGCAGCGTCCCTAGAATCGTCAGCATGAACGTCGAGAAGATCAGCCACACATTCCAGCTCTTCATCATCCCGCGCTTTTCCTGCATCATCACCGAGTGCAGAAACGCCGTGCCCGTCAACCACGGCATCAGGGACGCATTCTCAACCGGATCCCATCCCCAGTACCCGCCCCAGCCCAGCACCGCATACGCCCAGTGCATCCCAAGCACGATCCCGCAGGTCAGAAACAGCCACGTCACCATCGTCCATCGTCGCGTGATGTGGATCCACTTCTCGCCCGGATACCGCATCATCAGCGCTCCCAGCGCAAACGCAAACGGCACCGCAAACCCCACATACCCCAGGTACAGCATCGGTGGATGAATCACCATCTCCGGGTACTGCAGCAGCGGATTCAACCCAAACCCATCCTGCGCTACCGGCCCCGGCTCAATCGCAAACGGCGGCGCCGCAAAGTTCAGCAGCAGCAGAAAGAACACCTGCACGCCCGCCAAGATCGTCGACGCATACGCGCTCAGCCGCACATCCACCCGATGCTTTAACCGCAGAACGAACCCGTACGTCGCCAGCAGCCAAGCCCACAGCAGCAACGACCCTTCCTGCCCCGACCATAGGGCAGAGAACTTATAAGCCGGGTGCAACGCCCGGTTGGTGTGGTGCAGAATGTACTGCACCGAAAAATCGTTCGTATACGACGCCCACACCAAGGCAAACGCCGCGCCACTGACCGCAATAAAGCTCGCCAGTCCCGCCCGCCGCGCCGTCTCCCCTAGTCGGTCCGCCGCCGCGTCTCCAGCATCGCCGGCCAGCCTTTGTCGCCACAGGGCAACACCGCCGAACACCAACGTATACGCACTCAGAACAAGCGACAGCAGCAGAGCAAAGCTGCCGAATTCAGGCATGGGATGGATTGGCATAAGCCTCCATTCCTATTCTCTCAGTCACCTTCTCGCTTCGCAACGTTCCGCGGGTGGAGCTTTCAGTGCATCATCAGGAGGTCATCAAACCATCGGCAGCAAGGTGTCGACGTTCTCGAGCAAGGTGTCTGGCAGCAGCGGCTTCATCCGGAACGTCACATTCAACCCCTCGTACTCATCTTCCGCCTCTTCCAATCCGCTGATCACCATCACCGGCATCGCAGGCGACATCGCCCGCAACTCGCGCGTGAACCTCGACCCACTCATCTCTGGCATCAGGTGATCTGTAATCACCAGCCCGATCCGCTCCGGAAAACTGTTCTGCCGAAATTGCTCGAGCGCCCGTACCGGGCTCAACGCGGCGATCACATGGTAGCCGGCACGCTTCAGAATGGTCTGTCGGATCGCGGCCTGAACCGCATTGTCATCAATCAGAAGAATAGCTGGACGATCCATACGGCTGGCAGCTCCAAAAGGTTTCAAGGTTATAGCGAAGCATTGCGAGCGTTCCGCAAATTTCTGGCGCTGTTTTGCCTTTTGGATGCCGGAATCGATTCCCGCGTGGTTCGCGTACCATAGCCAGACAAAATCCTCTGGCAAGCGTCGCCTCTCTCCTGGAATTTGCCCTCTGGTTAAACGCTCGAACCATCGCCTGAGCACCGCTTAGATTCGAGGATCTCCTGTGTCACTTTCGCCCATCGACTGGCTCATCATGCTGGTCTACTTCGCCTTCGTGCTCGGCATCGGCTTCGCCCTTAAGCGCTACATGCGCACCTCCAACGACTTCTTTCTCGCCGGCCGCTCCATCCCTGCCTGGGTCTGCGGGCTCGCCTTCCTCTCCGCCAATCTCGGCGCGCAGGAGGTCATCGGCATGGCCGCCTCCGGTGCCAAGTACGGCATCATCACCAGCCAGTTCTATTGGATCGGCGCCGTCCCCGCCATGGTCTTCGTCGGCATCTTCATGATGCCCTTCTACTACGGGTCGAAAGCCCGCTCCGTCCCCGAATACCTCCGCCTGCGCTTCGACGAGAAGACCCGCGCCCTCAATGCCGTCTCCTTCGCCATCATGACCGTCTTCTCCTCCGGCATCTCCATGTACGCCATGGCCCTGCTCATCCAGACCCTTGGCCTATTCCACGGCTTAATGTCGGACCGCTACATCTTCCACGTCTCCATCGTCCTCTCCGCCCTTATCGTCCTTGGCTACATCTTCCTCGGCGGCCTCACCTCCGCCATCTACAACGAAGTCCTGCAGTTCTTCCTGATCGTCGCGGGCTTCCTCCCGCTGGTCTGGATCGGCCTCCGCAACCTCGGCGCGCAGCACGGCAATATCGGTGGCTGGGCTGCCATCAAACAATCCCTGCCCACCTCCATGGTCCACTCCTGGCGAGGCCTCGCCCACGCCAACACCAACCCCCTCGGCGTCGAGTGGTTCGGCCTCGTCATGGGACTCGGCTTCGTCCTCTCCTTCGGCTATTGGTGTACGGACTTCCTCGTCATCCAACGCGCCATGGCCGCCGACTCCGAGGTCTCCGCCCGCCGCGTCCCGCTCATCGCCGCCATCCCCAAAATGTTCTTCCCGTTCCTCGTCATCCTCCCCGGCCTCATCGCCGTCAGCGTCTCGTCCCACGCCTTCAGCGGCAACACCCATCTGCCGTCCGGTCTCAGAGCCCCCAGCAGTCTGGTGCGCAGTAGATCCGCACCGGTCGCCCTAAACGAGCCCCTCGACGACGCCCACCCGCATGGCATCATCCCGCAAAAATCCGATCCCATTACCGGCCGCGCTCTCACCAATGCCGACGGCTCCCCGGTCTACAACTACGATCTCGCCATCCCGGTCATGCTTCTGCACTACTTCCCAACCGGCCTTCTCGGTCTCGGCCTGACTGCTCTCCTGGCCAGCTTCATGTCCGGCATGGCCGGCAACGTCACCGCCTTCAACACCGTCTGGACCTACGACATCTATCAGTCCTACATCAACAAGCGCGGCACCGACGCCCACTATCTCTGGATGGGTCGCGCCTCCACCGTCGCCGGCATTGTTCTGTCCATCGGCGCCGCCTACCTCGTCACCAGCTTCAACAACATCATGGACTCCCTCCAGCTCATCTTTTCGCTGGTCAACGCCCCCCTCTTCGCCACCTTCCTCCTCGGCATGTTCTGGAAGCGCTCAACCGGCCACGGCGCATTCACAGGTCTTATCACTGGCACCGTCGGCGCTCTTCTCCATCAGGGCCTCACCCTTCCTGCCGACGCCACCCCAGGTCTCCACGGCGGCTGGATCGCCGTCCTCCATCACTACCCCAGCGAAATGGCGCAGAACTTCTGGACCGCCATCTTCGCCTTCACCCTCAACTTCGTCGTCACCGTCACGGTCAGCCTCCTGACCCGCCCGCGCCCCGAGTCCGAACTCGTCGGTCTCGTCTACTCGCTCACCCCAAAGCCCGTCGACCTTCACCTCACCTGGTACCAGAAACCCGCCTCTCTCGGCATCGCCGTCCTCGTCCTCCTCGTCGCCCTCAACCTGGTCTTTGCGTAGCGCTCAGTGTTATCCCTTCTTGGCTGTCATCCCGCAGGGATCTGCTTCTCTACCTAACTCTCTCCACCACCGGAGCCACATCTATGGGTCTCGACATCCGCATCCCGCTCGGCCTCATCTTCCTCATCACCGGCGGCATCCTCTTCCTCTACGGCCTTTTCACCCGCGGCAGTGCTATCTACGAGCGTTCCCTCGGCATCGATGTGAACCTCTATTGGGGTCTCCTTATGCTCGTCTTCGGCGCCATCATGTTCTTCGTCGGCCGCCGCCAGCGCTGGCAGGATGACCCTGTCACCCCACGCCCCTGGGAACGCGAAGAGAACCGCCCCCGCCATTGACTTGGCGGGGCCCGCCACATGCCGCAGTTCACGGCCTCCTACGTTTCGCCTGAGATAATCGCCTCATGAAGCGTCGTGTTATCGAGCAGTACGAGTTCGTCCGCAAGATCGGTGCCGGCGGCTCGGGCGTCGTTTTCCTTGCGACTGACACACTCCTCCAGCGGCCCGTCGTCATCAAGCTCCTCAAGCGCGGCACTCTTACCGCCGAGCAGATGCGCACCACCCAACTCCGCGAAGCCCGCCTCGCCTCCGCCATCGATCACCCCAACGTCTGCGCCATCTACGAGGTTGGTGAGACTCCCGCCGGCTCCGGTGCCGAGGCCGAAGCCTACATCGTCATGCAGTACATTCCCGGCAAGAGCCTTGACAAGCTCATCAACGAAGGCCCCTCCAGCCTGCAGCTCATCCTCTCGGCCGGCATCCAGATCGCCGACGGCCTTGCCGCCGCCCACTCGCTCGGCATCTTCCATCGCGACCTCAAGCCCGCCAACGTCATGCTCACCGACGGTGGCCTCATCAAGATCCTCGACTTCGGCCTCGCTCGCCGCCTCACGCCAGATGACGCCGAGCCCGACACCCGCGTCGGCCGCAACAAAACCGCCTCCGGTGGCGGTACCTACACCGCCCGTGGCGGCACCATCGCCTATATGGCGCCCGAGCAGTTCGTTACCGGCAGATCCTCCGTCCAGACCGACCTCTTCGCGCTCGGCCTCATCCTTTACGAGCTCGCCGCCGGCCGCCATCCCTTCCATCGACCGGAAGCACCTGAGTTTCAGACCATCCGCGCCATCCAGTTCTCCGACCCCGCTCACGTCCGCGAAATCAACCCCTCCGTCCCCATCGAGCTCGAAAGCGTCATCCTCCGCTGCCTCGAAAAACAGCCCTCCGCCCGCTTCACCTCCGCCGTCGACATCCGCGAAAGCCTCCGCACCATCATGCGCACCATGCAGCTCGACTCCGGCCTCATGCCCTTCGACGTCTTTCCCACCCTCCCCGCCGGCCCCGATGGCGACCGCACCGTCGCCGAAGAGAAACGCTCGACCGGCATCCTCTCCATGCTCGCCGAACGCTTCCGCGAGCCCGCCGCCAACGCCACCAATCGCCAGAACACCGTCGTCGTCCTTCCCTTTATCGACTTCAGCCAGGCCAACACCTCGCCGCTCTATGGCCACGCCCTCGCCGATGCCATCGGCGCCCGCCTCGCCCGCATGCCGTCGCTCGTCGTCCGCCCCTCGAGCTCGCTCATGGCCATCTCCAGCCAGCAGCTCGACCCCCTCGCTATCGGTCGCAAACTCCTTGTCGAGTTCGTCCTCGCCGGCAACTTCGTCCGCTCCGAGAAAGGCTTCGATCTCAACTGGCAGCTGCTTGACGTTGAGGGCCAGAGCGTCCGCACCGGCGGCTCTATCAATGTTGCCTCTTTCGATCTCGTCGCCGTCCAGACCGAGATCTGCAACGAGGTCTTCAGTACGCTCCAGGGCTTCGGTGGCCTGCACGGCACGCACGTTGGCCCTCGCGGCCGCCGCCCCTCCCTGGCCGCTCGCCTCTCTCTCGCGGAAGCGCCCTCGGAGGACTACCTCCAGGCCCGCGCCATCCTCTCCTCCTTTATGACCCGCACCGGCAGCCGCGATGAACTCGATCGCGCCCGCAGTCTCTTCGAGTCCGTCGTCAAACAGCGCGAAGACTTCGCCCCCGGCTGGTCCGGTCTCGGCATCACCCATCTCCAATACGCTCTCAACGGCCTCGGTGGCCAGATGCATGTCCTCGAGGCTCGCCGCGCCTTCGATCGCGCCCTTCAGCTCGATCGTGACTCCGTCGAAGCCAACCTCTACCGCGTCTACATGCTCCTCTCCCGCGGCGAAAAGGAGTCTGCCCGCTACGGCATCGAAAACCTCCTTCAGACCGCTGGCAACGATTGGAACGTCCATCTCGTTGCCGGCACCACCCTCCGCACCGACGGCATGTACGAGGAAGCCCTCGATCAGTTCAACACCTCACTCCGCCTCAACCCCGCAAACGCCGCCCTTATCTACAACCACCGCGCCCGCGTCTACCACTACCAGAACCAGATGGAGCTCGCCGCCGACGAAATCGCCAAAGGTCTCACCCTCGAGCCTCGCCACCCGCTCCTCCGCATCTCCCTCGGCTATCAGCAAATGCGCACCGGCTCGCTCGAGCGCGCCATCGAGACCCTCGAAGCCGCCATCCGCGACGACAGCTCCCTCCGCATCGTCTTTCCCACCATCGCCCTTTGCTTCGTCCAACTCGGCGAACGCGAAAAGGCCGCCACCTTCATCATCGACGAAACCTTAGCCGCGGCCGAAGCTGACGCCGAAATGGCCTACCGCCTCGCCACGTATTTCGCGGCAGAAGGCGACGAGTCCGAAGCCCTCCATTGGCTCCGTCGCGCCATCTATCTCGGCAACGAGAACTTCCCCTGGTTCTCCATCAACCCACTCTGGAAGCGCCTCTCCGGCCACGCCGACTTTGAACGCATCCTCGAAGACCTCAAGAAAAGCTACCGCCGCAACCAGAAAAACTGGAAACGCCTCCTGGCTCAACTCCGCGACTAGAGCATTTGTCCTGAGATGTGCGCCACGCCAGCGGATGCCATTTCCCCTCAAGGAAAGTGGCCTTCACCGTACTCGAACAGCGCCCGGCATCAGGAGAGCTGCTCTAACTCTCCGCTCTGGCATAAAATGCTCCGGACGAAAACAACTGATCGGCGAAGCTCCCCAGACCGCCGCGCGCAAGCTGGATTGAACCATGTTGATTACCCGCTATCTCCTTCTCTTTATGTCTCTTAGATCAAACGGAGTCAACTGGAGTTAAATCTCGCCGATATACCGCTTGCCAGATCACCGTGAGAACGGGTACTTACTGGTGTGCTGTGTGTGGTTTCGCAAATAGGAGTCACCCAGCACTGAGGACAAACGTTTGAACATGAGATCCATGAGTATCGCAATCTTTTCTGAGGCAGCAGCACGACGCGCTCGCGTTGCGGCAAGCGCGTTCCTGGTAACCGGGTGTTTCCTGCTTCCAGGAACTCCTTTCGCAGCGGCACAAAGCACCACCGCTTCCATCGTCGGAACCGTGACCGACAACACAGGCGCTTCCATCGCCAACGCCAACGTCACGCTCACCGATCTTGGAACACGGCAGACCCGAACCACGGTGACCACCAGCGCGGGTGACTACGACTTCTCCCAGCTCAGCCCGGGTTCGTACGCCATCACTGTCGCCGAGAACGGATTCCAGACCCTCTCGTATCCAAACATCACCATCGCCGCCGGCGACCGTGCCCGCGAAGATGCCAAGCTCTCTATCGGGGCGGCCTCCCAGACCGTCGAAGTCGACACAACGACTCCGGCACTCCAGACCGACTCCTCCGTCATCCAGCACACCGTCACCGAGCAGGCCGTTCAGGACCTGCCCCTCAGCGGCCGCAACTACATCAACCTCGCGCAGATCACCCCTGGCGCCAGCGAGGGTCCAGGCAATGGCCTGACCAGCGGCGCGCGTCCTGACGATCGCCGCCAGACCTCGGCAGTCGTCGCGAACGGCCAGTCGGAGATCCTCAATAACGAGACTATCGACGGTCTCGACAACAACGAGCGCATCATCGGCGGCATCGGCGTCCGCCCTTCGATCGACGCCATACGCGAGATCAGCATCCAGACCAACTCCTACACGGCCGAGGTCGGTCGTACCGGCGGCGCAGTCATCAACATCATCACCAAGTCCGGATCGAACGCGTTCCACGGCTCCGCCTATGAGTTCTTCCAGAACGACATCCTGAATGCGTTCCCTACAACTTCGGCCAGCACTTACCGAAGCCCAAGCTTCGGCAAAATCAGTTCGGTGCCTCCCTCGGCGGCCCCATCATCAAGAATAAGGTCTTCTTCTTTGGCGACTACGAAGGTCTGCGCCAGATCCAGGGGCAGAATCCATCGTTTAACCAGACCGTTACCGACTCGCAGTACAACACCCTGCACAGCGGCAACGCGACCGCCATCGCGGCACTCGCCGGCGGCCCAGTCGATCCCGCAGGCTTGAACTACGCCCTTCTTTACCCACGATCGAACAGCGCAACCGGCGGCACCGCAAACACAGCAGCGTTTGTCTCCGCGCCAACCCAGACCCGCAACTCGGATACCGCTGACGGCCGCGTCGACTGGCAGATCGATCAGAAGGACCTGATCTTCGGCCGCTTCACCTACAACAACGTGCCATTCACCCTTCCTGGCCTCCTGCCGAGTGTCACCCAGAACGGCGTCACCGTCTCCCCCGGCGGCAACGTCTATGCCTTCCAGGGCACAGCCAAGGACACCGCTCAGAACTCACAGATCAACTTCGTGCGCACCATTAGCCCAACCGTGCTGCTTCAGCTCGGCTTTGGCTACACCCGCGTCAATAACCAGTCCATCCCGCTCAACTACGGCGTCAACGCCAGCCAGGCCCTCGGTCTGCCGGGCGTTAACCTCGGCGATCAGGTCACCTCCGGTCTCACCCCGGTCTTTGTCGGCTCGCTCGCCTCTCTCGGCAGCGGTAACTTCATCCCGATCATCGATATCGACAACACCTTCCAGGAGACCGGATCGGTGACGCTCACCCGCGGCAAACACAGCATCAAGGCCGGTGCCGCTCTCATCCGCCGTCAGGCTACCAACATCCAGAACAACTTCGGCATCGGCAGCTACACCTTCAACCCGCTTCCACATGCCACAACGCAGGAGCAGCTCTCCGGACTCACCGCTCTCTTGCAGGGAAACTTCAACAACGTCGAGCGCTCCAACAGTCTCGTTCCTCCGCATTACCGGAACTGGGAGCCCAGCGTTTACCTCCAGGACGACTACCGCGCGGCCTCTAACCTGACGCTCAATCTGGGCGTTCGCTACGAGATCCTCACACCCTTCACCGAAGTCAAGAACGCCCTCACCAACTTCGATCCCACATCAGGCAAGCTCCTTGTCGCCAACCAGAATGGCGTCAATAAGTACGGCGGTCTCGATCCAACCTACTCAAACCTGGCGCCTCGTATCGGCTTCGCCTACACGGCTAAACCCGGCCTTGTTCTCCGCGGTGGCTTCGGCATGTCCTACTTCCAGGGCAACTACACTTCGAACGGTTCGGAAAAGGCCCAGCCCTTCGTCTCCGACTACCGGGCGACCAATCCTACCTCTGGCCCGCCGACGACTGTCTTCTCGCAGGGTCTGCCCGTGCCGACGCCTTCCAGCGCGACCAATCCTACAGGCAACGTCAATGACGTCCTCAACAAGGGCTTCCGCATCTCCTATCTGGAGCAGTTCAACTTGACGGTCGAAAAAGCCTTCGGCGCGAATGTCTTCCAGGCCACCTATGTCGGTGAGCTCGGTCGTCACCTCGCGCAGATCACCAACGACCAGAACGCCCCCGCGCTGATCTCGAACTCGGCTCTCCAGACCCTTGCCCAGCAGCAGGGAATCACAACCTCGGCTGCCTTCAACCAGCTGCGTCCGTACCACAACACTCTGCCGAACGCGCAGCAGATCGGCCAGTTCACGAGCACCGGCTCCTCCAACTACCACGCGCTGCAGCTCTCGCTCACCCGCCGCGCCACCGCCGGCCTCACACTTGGCGCCAACTACACCTACGCCCATAACCTTGACAACGTCCTCGCCTACAGCAACGAAGTCAATGACGGCTACGGCGTTGTTCCATCTCAGCTCAGCACCCTCGAGTACGGCAACAGCGATCTTGACCTGAGAAATCGCCTTGCCGTGACCGCAAACTACGCACTTCCTTTCGGCAAGAACCTGAACGGCTTCAAGGCCGCCCTCGGCAAGGGCTGGCAGGCCAACACCCTGTTGGTCTGGAACAGCGGCGTTCCCTTCACAGTCCTCGAAGGCAACGGCGTGGCCAGCACCAACCAGGCTGCGCAGACTAACGTCCGTCCCAACCAGCTCGGAAAGGCCAACCGCAGCGGCTTCAACATCAACCAGTTCTTTGACACCACGGCCTTCGCGCCGCAGCCGTCAGGAACCATCGGCAGTGAACGCAGAAATCCCCTCTACGGGCCGCACTTCCGGCACGTCGACCTGTCCCTCTTCAAAAGCTTCCCAGTCTTCCGGGAGTCCACCCTCGAGTTCCGCGCCGAAGCCTTCAACATCATTAACACCACCAACTTCGGCCAGCCGAACAACACCCTCAACGCGCAGCAAAGCGCCACCAACCCTGATGCATACGCTTTTCAGTCGAGCACGGCTGGCCAGATCCAGAGCACCTCTGCCAACTACGTTCCGCGTGAGGTCCAGTTCGCCCTCAAATACCAGTTCTAAACTCACCCAACCCAGAAAGGCCCGGCAAATAATCGCCGGGCCTTCTGCTCTTAACTTGTTATGCCTGTCGTGTATTGAGCCTGACGTGCTCACGTCACCAGCGCGTCTACTGCTCCCCCACCACCATCGCATCTGGATTGCCCACCACCCGTGGCCGCCGGCTCTCACTAATCGTCGCCGCACTCTGCGGCACCAGCGGAATCGCCTGCGACAAGCTGAACACCAGCAGCGCCTGCTCCGGCACCACCTCCTGCCGATCCGTCTTCAACCACACAATCGTTCCCGCGCCCGCACCAATCCCCGCGCCCACCGCCGCTCCCACGCCGCCACCAATCACCGCGCCAGCTGCCGCGCCACCACCCGTCGCCAGACCCACCGCCGCCAGCGTCTCTCGCGGGTGATCTCGCCGAATCATCGATCCCTCACCATCCACCTTGGTATGCCGCGTCTGGTCCGTATCAATCAGCTGCAGATGCGCGTTGTACCGCGCCCCATCCGGCAGCAGAATCGTATCCGCCTCCAGATGAATCATCGCCACGCCAGAGATCCGCCGGCCGCTATGCACCGTCGTCACCCGTCCCTGGATCGTCGACCCCACCGGCATCACCACGCGCCCATCCTTTTCGACCGGCTCCGTCAACAGCGCCGTAAACCGCTCTCCCGGCTCCGTCGATACCGTCGAAAGCTTGTTGACCAGCCGCGCTCGCAGCAGTGTTCCCTCGCGCAACTCCCCTGGCCGATCCACCACCGTCGTCACCACACTCGAGTCCGCCTGCGCCTCCGTCAGCTCCCGCCCACTCGCCGCACCACCTCCGGCCACCTTCGATCCCGTGTACGGCACATACGCCCCATAGGCCTCGTGCGTGCTTCGCGGCGTCGTCGCCGGAATCGCCGCCGATGGCTTCGCCGGCTTCACCACCTCCGGAGACGCCGCAATCGCACTCTCCTCCGGGTGCGAAACCCCGGTTCGTCCATCCTGTGACAGAGCGGGAAGAGCCGTAACAGCAGCCAGGGCCAAAGCGGAGATCGTCTTCATCATCATGGGAGAACCCTCAAAGTCTTGACCGCGCGCAAAGCAGTCCGCACCGTCGTCACCCTCCACACTAGAGCCCACCGCATCACATCGCCGCCGCAATCGCCTGCAGGGAATCGAAGGAGTGAACACACCACGTACCTCCCTCCTTCTTTAGTTGTCATTCTGAGCGCCGCGAAGACCCCCCCGCGCGTTTCGCTCTACCCACAGACCCTGAGCGCAGCCGATCGGGAACGTACACACGGACATCACTTCCAAACTGAAAAGTTCCGTACGAGTTACTCTCTTTACCTCCCTGAGGTGCAACGCCGAGCTACTCGCCGATGTCCACACGGATTACATCCGCGACCCCAACTCCCCCGTCACCACCCTTTGCTAGAATCGCAGCCGTGAGTGATCGCTTCCACACCACCTTCATCGAGACCATCACCACCTTCAAGGGTGACCCCATCCCCGTCGACAAGCGGCCCAAACTCAACGACCGCCTCGCTCATCGCATCGCCACGACCTCTGCGTCGTCTTCCCAGAAATCCCCCCAGACTTCAAGGAGCTCCATGACCGACATCGTCTCCATCTCCGCCCGCGAAATCCTCGACTCCCGCGGCAATCCCACCGTCGAAGCCGACGTCATCCTCGAAGGCGGCATCCGCGGCCGCGCCGCCGTCCCCTCCGGTGCCTCCACCGGCGAGCACGAGGCCGTCGAACTCCGCGACAACGATAAGTCGCACTACGGCGGCAAAGGCGTCCTCAAAGCCGTCGACAACATCGAGAGCATCATCGCCCCCGAACTCACCGGCATGGACGCCTCCAACCAGCGCCTCCTCGACGCCACCATGCTCTCCCTCGACGGCACCCCCAACAAATCCTCGCTCGGCGCCAACGCCATCCTCGCCGTCTCCATGGCCGCCGCCCGCGCCTCCGCCGAGGCCCTCCATCTCCCGCTCTACCGCTATCTCGGCGGCGTCAACGCCTGCATCCTCCCCACGCCCATGATGAACATCCTCAACGGCGGCTCCCACGCCGACAACAACGTCGACTTCCAGGAATTCATGATCATGCCCGTCGGCGCCGAGACCTTCTCCGACGCCCTCCGCTGGGGCACCGAAGTCTTCCACACCCTCAAAGGCGTCCTCAAGAAAAAGGGCTACTCCACCTCCGTCGGCGACGAAGGCGGCTTCGCCCCCTCGCTCAAATCCAACGAAGAAGCCGTTGACCTCATCCTCCAGGCCATCGATCTCGCCGGCTTCAAGCCCCTCGAAGAGATCGCCATCGCCCTCGACCCCGCCGTCAGCGAGTTCTTCTCAAAAGAAACCGGCCGCTACACCTTCAAGAAGTCCGACCGCCGCGAGCTTACCTCCGAGGAAATGGCCGCCTATTGGGCCGACTGGGCCCGGAAATATCCCATCGTCTCCATCGAAGACGGCCTCGCCGAAGACGACTGGACCGGCTGGCGTCACCTCACCGAGCTCATCGGCGACAAAATCCAGCTCGTCGGCGACGACCTCTTCGTTACCAACACCAAGCGCCTCCAGAAGGGAATCGAAGAGAAGGTCGCCAACTCCATCCTCATCAAGGTCAACCAGATCGGCACCGTCACCGAAACCCTCGAGGCCATCCAACTCGCCCGCCGCTTCGGCTATACCTCCATCATCTCGCACCGCTCCGGCGAAACCGAAGACACCTTCATCGCCGACCTCGCCGTAGCCACCGGCGCCGGCCAAATCAAAACCGGCAGCGCCTCCCGCACCGACCGCATCGCCAAATACAACCAACTTCTCCGCATCGAAGAACAACTAGGCCAAGCCGCCGAATTCCTGGGGGCCGAATCCATCAACTGCAGCCTGTAGCACGGACGGGATCGCTTACCTAACTGAGATTTCGCCTAGAGGAGAATTTCTTTCAGCTTTTCCTCAAGGTATTCGTCAATTCGTTTGGTATCACGGTTCGCCGCAAAGATGAGAAGCTGCTGGAGATCATTATCTTCAAGCACTATGATCAGCCGCAACTCGTCATTGTGAACCACATCTCTGCAACGCTTTAATATCAGGCCTCGATCATTGTTCTTCCGGCAAAACAGCAATCCTACATAGCCCCGTTTGCGGTTTAGTCTGCCCAGTAACTGATCAAAGTCAGGATTTGCTAAATCTTCTGAATAGTTCTTACATTCGACCGAAATGTAGGGCGCGTGATAGTCATGGGCATTAATTAACCTCGAGAAAAAGCCCTTTGCGGCAGAGTTCGTGAAGAACACGTCGATCCGCTTGCGACCCTCATCAGCCTTTTGCTCCTTCTTGGGTCGGGTTAGTTCCGGGTAGAAGATATCGGCCAAGGCTCCAAAAACAAAATCTTGGTAAGAGGAAGCACTGGAAGCACCGGTAGGCATCTGTCGCAGTTCAGTGATGCGTGCTTCTCGGTCGATCATGCGATTTTCGGTCTGCTTGGATTCGATCGCAGTCGGCTGGATTACGGAGGCAGCCTTGTCTGGGAGGGTACTCTTATATTTTTCAAGCACGGCAGGATTCTTCTCGGAGAAGTTGAAAAGAAATTCCTTTGAGATCTCGTACTTTGCTCGAAGATCTTCCTTGAATACCTTCGGATTGCCGTTCTTTAATGTGTGCACCAAACCATCGCGAGCGTTCAGATGTTCAGCCTCTAAAAAGGGAAGAACGTAACGGTCGTAGAACTCCTGGTAATCCGGCACGAGCCTTCGTCGCACTGCGATTTTAGGCACCAAAAGGACACCTGAGCCCTCATACACAGGAAGCGGAGCGTAATGAGCTTCCCAACGTTCGTCGTCGGGATTCCAGTAAACACCCGCCGGCACATTCTCCATCGGGACGCCATAAAACTCGCATTGCTCTTGTGTGTAAGTTACAAGTTCACCACGTATAACATTCACTGTCAGATCCGATATCTTGTCACTGCCAATCCCGGGTATGAGCAATTCGAAATCGCTCAGATCTCGAAGCCTACCGCTGGCTACCGCTGCGCTCTTGCTCAAAGTTTGGTAAAGCGTAAGAGCTTGCTTTGGGCCCCATCCCCGGCCGGAGGCTCGGCCCCTAGACTGGCCAAGCCTCGTCTCATTCGGCTCCTTCAAGTTGGACAAAAGCCGCATGGCTCGTCCCTGATCCCCGGCACGGATGGCCTCGATGAGGAGTTGGAAGTAGTTTGCAACAAGATCGCCACATTTCCTCAACCAATCGACAGACGACACATGTAGCGCGTAGGGGTCGACGTAGAGCGCTATATCTGTATGTAGTGGAATATCCACAAAGTCGAGCTGAGATTGGTCCCTCTTAATGCCAAAGTGATCTGAAAATCGCTTGCCGTTCTGCTTCGGCATTTTGTGCTCCGCAATCTACAGAAGGGTACTACATATTGTATGTCTATATCAAACCTAACCATCCTGTGGTAGCCGGGTGCCCCATCTTCGTACAGCTCCATCGTCGCTAAGGTGGGCCTCGCGCGAAAGCGACCGTTCCACCCTTTCGTAGTGACACCTATCTACTCTGCTCCAGCGCCTTCGGCCACTCCCAGAACGGCAGCAACTCCCGCAACAACACAGCCTTGTCTCTGCCCAGAATCACCGAGCACCCCAGATTCCCCTCATCCACACCCCGCAGGAACTCCCGGCACACCCCGCACGGCAGCAGCACATGCAGCGCCCCTGTCTTCGGATCGCGCCACACCGCCACCAATCGCTTCACCCGCGTCTCGCCCGCTGTAATCATCGCCGCCATCGCGCTTCGCTCCGCGCATAGCCCCCAACCCGGCGTATCCACACTCACCCCTGTGTACACCCGCCCCGCCTCGCTCATCAGCGCCGCCCCCACATCTCCTAGCAGCCGCCCGTTCACCACCCGCGGCCGCAACACTCCCGCCGCTATTGCAATCAAAGCCGCATCGGTCATCGTGTTCACGCCACCAGCATAGGTCATTCCTGCTGCGGCCCATCATTGGCCATCGGGGTACGAACCTTGGGGAGGCGCACCATGTCACCCCAACGTTCCCCTACCCGGCTGGTGGCCACCCTTGATCGACCCAGCTACCTCGGTGGCTGGTGGCCCACCCTTGATCAGCCCCCAAGGCCTCGGTGCCCCATCCTTCGCAGCCTCATCGCGAAGGGTGGGACGTAAACAGCTTATTCGGCTAAGTTGCCGCACCCGACAGCTCTTTTCCCGCCCGCACCCTCTCACTCCGGTCCCTCAGAGCAGCGCCGGGGTGCCCATCCTCTCGCACCTTCTCGCGAAAGTGTGGGGCAATCGCGCCCGGGCGCGATCCGGCTGGTGGCCACCTTTCATCAGCCCCTAACGCCTGGGTGGCCCATTCATCGCGCCTTTCTTGTTGTCCTTCTGAGCGCAGCGAAGAACCAGCTTCTCCCCAACGCCCCGCACCCGCCGCTCCTTACATCAGTTCAGCCATCTCACGAAGGTTGCCCCGGAACTCCTCTCCCGGCTGCGAAGTCGACCAACATCTCTACCGACGCTCGGTTTGAAGAGCAGCAGGTATCTCCCAACCTCGATCGAAAGCTCCCCCACAACCCATATCTCAACCGGGCTGCGCAACACCGCCAGAACCCCTGACTCGCTCACGTCTACCGATCGCCCGGCCACCCGCTCCCCATTCGCAACCAACCACAACGGCGCGTCCAGTCGGAAGCGTGCCGCACGATCTCGAAATGGGATAGCGATGGGGCAGCCTCCGGTTCGTCGTCAGAATGCGTCTGCCGATTGGTTCTTTCTGTCGGCGAACTATACATCCACCATCAAAGTCTCTTCCAGGATGTTTCGTTCAGGCCCGCTGGCGTAGTCACCCTACCCAAACCACTACAGTAGACATACGAACCAACAAGAGCTCGGCCATCTGGCCGGGCTTTCCGTTTGCAGTCCCAACCTTTCCATCCGGACCCACAAGCGCTCCGGACTCAACCCGCAGCACTCAGGAGATCCCTCCAATGCGCGTCACAGTCAAGATCCACCAGCCCATCCTCTCCACGCACCTTCCCGCCCACGAGCACGCAGCCCGCCGTCGCCGCGTCAAAACCGAGCGCCCCGTCGCCTCGGCCGGTTCTCACCCGCGTCGTCAGCCCACCCCACCCGCACCCCTCAACCAGGAAACCGCAACCCGCAAATCCGCCGAAACCCGCTTCCACCCCCCATCGCCTGTCATCCCATAGCGCTCCGCCCTCACCAAATATCCACTCAATCTTCCCTCTTTGGTTGTCATCCCGCACGGATCTGCTTTTCGCCCGAGAGCTTAAAACCAGCACTCACAAGACTTTACCCACAAAGTACCCCGGGAGGGGTACCCACCATGACCGACATCGAAATCCAGCCGCCAGCCACCACGCAACGCCGCTTCCAGTGCCGCCACATCTTCACCGACGGCCACCGCTGCGGCAGCCCCTGCCTCCGCCACGAGGACTTCTGCTACTACCACCACAACGCCCGCGGTCGTCGCGCCCTCTGCGCCCGATCCGAGACCATCGATCTCTCCCAAGGCGAGCACCGCGCCTCCCCCTTCACCCTCCCCAACCCCGAAGACCGCAGCGCCATCCAGGTCGCCATCGGCGAGATCCTCAACCGCCTCGCCTCGAACGAGCTCGACCCCCGCCGCGCCGGCCTCCTCCTCTACGGCCTCCAGATCGCCTCCATCAACCTCCCTCACAGCAAGTCCGCCACCTCCCAACCCGGCCCCGTCGAGGACACCGTCACCCACCCCGATCTCGGCACCGTAGCCCTCCCCGTCGAGCTCCATCTCCCCTCCGACAAGGCCCCGTCCTCCCTCTTCGGCCACCTCCTCCAGCAACTCCGCCGCCCCGCCTCCCCCACCTCGCCCAGTCGCCAGCCTCCGCAGACTCGTTGAGCTGCAACGAACATCCCAAAGCGAACCGGCCTCTTCGGACCGCTTACAACCTGCTCGACTCGCAGGATCCCCTCTTCGACCCCACCTTCATCCACCGAGGTCAGTCGTGCAGAACTGGTACCGCGACGGGGACAGTGCCGCCAACCATCCAGTAAAAAGCCGCGAGGCTTCTCCTTAGGAGAAGCCTCACCACCACCATGCCCTTCCGTAATTCCCAGCGATCCTAGTTTGCCGCCGCCATCACTCCGCCATTGAAGTAGATCGGCAGATCGACAATCAAGACCGTCAACTTCACGGTAATCGATCCCACCGAAACATCGACCTCGGCCGGCCCAGCTTGCGTGCCGATAAAAGCGCCCGCGCCGCTGTAAGCCCCAACCCCGCCCCTCAGATAGGTAAAGGTCGCCTTGGCCGTGCAATCAACCACAGACCCATCGCTGTACTTGCACATCGCCTTCGTCTGCACCACTGTGCCCGTCGTCGCCGTCACCAGCATCGGCGTAACGATCATGTCGACCACCGTCGCCGCCGGGTTAGTGAGTGGTTTCCCGCCTACAGAGAAGTAACTCAGATCATCGCCCTGCACATCGAGCTCCTTCGCAACGCCCGGCGCCGGATCACCAAACGTCCCATTGCTCGCCACAAACGTATTCGTCCCAGGCGCAAAGGTTCGGCTCACAAACGTCGACCCCGATCCCCATCGAACCGTCACACTTCCGTTTGCCGGCACCGTCACCGTGACACTCATTGGGCTCGCATAATTCTCGCCCACCACTTTGGTCCATACCGCCGTCATCTGTGCACCTGCCGAATGGCAGATCGTCACCGCGGCTAGTAGTGCAATAAGAATCCTCTGCTTCATGGCTAATTTTCCCTTCGCTGTTCCGCGATCGATCCGTTCCTATGCACATAAGACATCGTCATCGTTCCAAGAGGAAGTCATCGATTGCCGCATTGCTTTTCACCATCCGGATGGTGTAAGATATATCTCTTAATCGCCAGAGGCCCCCATAGTAGGTTCAGACCCGATCGCAACAAGTGACAGCGTCGCGCTCGATTTTGGCGTGGTCACCTGCCTTGACGTAGTCATCTGTCCAACCCAACCACAGTCGATCAACGAAAGCGAGCCCGCCCGTCACCAATGCCGCAAACCGAGCGTCCCGTCGCATCGCCCGCTCTCGTCCACGTCGGCAGCCACCGGCCCGCACCCCTCCGGCCGTGAAAACTCTGGCCGCAAATCGATCGCCATCCGCTGCGCTGCATCTCCCGCTAGCCTCCAGATCACGCCAGAGCCTCTCTACCCTCATCAGCAAGCCGCTCCAGCAGCTCCGCAACACCCCACCGCCCCAGCCGCTAAGCTATCCTGAGGTCCAGATGCCCAAACCCATCGTCCTCACCATCCTCGACGGCTGGGGCTACCGCCCCGAAACCCACGGCAACGCCATCGCTCTCGCCCGCAAACCGGTCTACGACAAGCTCCTTGCCGAGTACCCCAGCACCCTCCTCCGTGCCTCCGAACACTTCGTCGGCCTGCCCGACGGTCAGATGGGCAACAGCGAAGTCGGCCACCTGAATCTCGGCGCCGGCCGCGTCGTCCGCATGGACATGACCCGCATCGACACCGCCATCCTCGACGGCACCTTCTTCACCGACCCCACCCTCGTCGGAGCCATTACCCTCGCCGCCGAGCAGGGATCTGCTCTCCATCTCATCGGCCTCCTCTCCGATGGCGGTGTCCACTCCCACCAGCGCCACCTCTACGCTCTCCTCCGCCTCGCCGCGCAACACAAGCTCACCCGCGTCTTCATCCACGCCTTCATGGACGGCCGCGACACCATGCCCACCAGCGGCCTCGGCTATCTCGAAGCCCTCCAGCAGCAGATCCGCGAGATGGGTGTCGGCGCTGTAGTCAGCATCTCCGGCCGCTACTTCGCCATGGACCGCGATCTCCGCTGGGAAAAAGAGCGTCAGGCCTTCGACGCCATCGTGACCGGCACCCCCGCCGGCGGCCAGTACCCAGATCCCGCCGCTCGCATCCGCGACCTCTACAACTCCGGCATCACCGACGAGTTCATCCCGCCTTTCACCGTCGTCGACGCCCACGGCACCCCCATCGGCCCCATGCGCTCGAACGACGTCTGCATCTGCTTCAACTACCGCGCTGACCGCGTCCGCCAGATCACCCGCGTCTTGGCCCGAAACACCGGGGCCCGCAATCCCGCAACCCCCGGCGGCCTCACCAAAGACAACGCCAACGATCTTCCGAAAGCCGCTGACCTCGACGCCGAAATCCCTCGCTCCCAAGTCCCCGAAAACCTGCATTACGTCTGCATGACGCAATACGACAAAAATTTCCGCCTACCCGTTGTCATCCCGCCCGAATCGATGGATAATCTGCTCGCCAACCTCATGGCCCAGGCCAACCTTCGCAACCTTCGCGTCGCCGAGACCGAAAAGTACGCCCACGTCACCTACTTCTTCAACGGCGGCATTGAAACCCCATTCCCCGGCGAAGATCGCGCCCTTGTTGCATCGCAAAAAGTTGCCACCTATGATCTCGCCCCCGAGATGTCCGCCGCCGGCATTGCCGACGCCGTCATCAAGGCCGTGGACGACACCGTCTTCGACGTCATCATCGTCAACTTCGCCAACGCCGACATGGTCGGGCACTCGGGCAAGCTCGAACCCACCATCCGTGCCGTTGAAACTGTCGACAGGGAACTAGGTCGCATCTACTCTGCCATTCGGCAACGCGGTGGCTCCCTCCTCGTCACCGCCGATCACGGCAACGCCGAACTCCTCATCGACCCATTCACCGGCGGCCCCCACACCGCCCACACCACCAACCCCGTCCCGTTCCTATATGTAACAGATCAGAGTACAAAACCCAACCTGCGCGCGGGCGGCAGCCTCCGCGATATCTCCCCAACCATCCTCAGCCTGCTCCACCTCGATAAGCCCACCGACATGACCGGCGAAGACCTCGTCAGCTCCTTTACTTCTCAACAGTAGCGCAGCGGATATAGCGTCTACGCCAACATCGCCACGGTTCCATCCGGCGTCTTTGAAAACTCATGTACCACCTCGCCATCTGCGTTTACATGCCGCAGCACTATCCGCTCGGCCGTCATCTCGAGATGGCTGAACCCAAACACCTTTTCCGCGTATGGCCCGCGTACACTCGGCTCCACCTTCAGGTCATACAAGTCCGCGCCACCCGCACCCGAAAGAAAGAAGCTCGTCGGATGCTTCTCAAACTCCAAATGCTGCAGATCATGATCGTGCCCAGCTAGGTAAAGCTGGACCTTGTGTTGTCGCAGCAACGGATCCCAGTCCCGAATCAACGTCGCATGATCACCATGCGGCCCATCCGAGTACACCGGATGATGCGCAATCACGGTCAGAAACGGCGTCGTCCGTGGCTTCTTCAACTCAGTCTCGAACCACGCCAGCTGCTCGGCACGCTGCTCCTCCGTCATCGCGAAATCGCGCCCTGCAAACCTGCCGCCCAGCTTCGCCGCACGCGGCATATTGCTGTCCAGCGCGATCACTGTCATCAGCGGATTCACCTTCGGAAACTCAAAGCGATACCACCGCGCCGGCATCGTCCACCGCGCCCCCGGCACCTTGGCATACGCGAGTTCAGCCTCCACCTTGCTCTCCGGCCACATCTGGTAATCGTGATTGCCCAGCACCGAATACGCAGGGCAGTCAAACGCACTCTTCGGATACATCTCTTCAAACTGCCACTGCCATCGCGGCGACTTCACCCCACCCTCCAGCTCTCCATACCAGCTGTCGCCCAGCATCAGCAGTGCCTCGGTCTTAATCCCGCGCGCCGCTTGGTATCGCTGCATCGCCGCCGCCACCGCCCGCTGTCCGACCTGTGAAGTATCTCGTCCCCAATCGCCCACAATCAAAGCATGCCGAGCCCCATTAACCGGCTTGCTCGTAACCCTCGCGTTCGCAAAGGCGGGCAGGGAAGCAGTCAAACCCGCACCCGCACTGAAGGCCAGGCTCTGCCGCAAAAACCGGCGGCGCGACGTCGTTTCCAGGGTATCCATGCCTATCGTTCTATCTGCCATGCATGAAAGACGAGTGAACGAAGGCATAAGCCGCGTGCGCGGAAGCTACATCTCCCGCCGTCCATCCATCGCCCGCGACATCGTCACCTCATCCGCGTACTCGATGTCGCTTCCCGCCGGCACCCCCGTCGCAATCCGCGTCACCCGCAGCTCCGGCCGCATCCGCCGCATCTCTTCCGCCAGATACCCCGCCGTCGCCTCTCCCTCCGTCGTTGGTGAGGTCGCTAGAATAATTTCTTCGGCCTCTTCCAGCCGAGACATCAAATTCGCAATCCGAAGCTGCTCCGGCCCCACACCATTCACCGGGCTCAACGTCCCATGCAGCACGTGGTACACCCCCACGTAAGTCCGCGTCTTCTCAATTGTTGCAATATTCGTGGGCTCTTCCACTACGCAGATCTGTCCATGCGATCGCGCCGCATTCGCACAATACCCGCATGGATCAACGTCCGTAATGTTGTTACAAATGCCGCACAGCATTAGCCTCGCTCGCACCGTTGTGATCGATTCGGCCAGCGCCTTTGCATCCGCTTCACTCGTCCGCAACACATGAAACGCCAGCCGTTGCGCACTCTTTGTCCCGATCCCCGGCAGCTTCTTCAGCTCTTCGATCAGCCGCGTCATAGGCTCCGCAAATCGCGCCATCGCTTACTCGAGCCCCGGCAGGTTCATGCCACCCATCAGCCCGGAAACACTGGTCTGCATCGCTTCATCAGCCCGTCGGCCCGCCTCGTTCACCGCCGCCGTAATCAGGTCCTCAAGCAGCTCCAGATCACTTCCCGCACTCCCCACCGCCGCCGGGTCAATCTTCAGTCGCAACACCTCCTTGCGGCCGTTCATCCGCACCGTGACAACCCCACCGCCGCTGTGCGCCTCCACCACCGTCGCCACCAGCTTCTCTTCCATCTGCGACTGCATAGCTTGCGCCTGCTCGAGCATCTCCTGCATTTTCCCGAAATCCATGAACCCTCCTCCGCTTCCTGCTTCTTAACTCCACATACCAACTAAAAACCACCAACCAGAACTAGAAACTAAGACCTAGAACTACAGCAACCAAAATCCAGAAACCAAGAATTAAAGACTAACTACAAAGAACCGTTCTCCCTTTTACTTCCCACTCAGATCAATCACCTTGCGAATCTCCGCATGGAACAACTCTTGCGCCTGCCTCACAATAGGATGCTCCTCCGCCTTGGCCTGTGCCGATCCACTTCGCGCCGCGCGCTTGGCAGTCGGCTTCTTCTCCGTCACCGCTCCTGGCAGCCATTCAATCCTCAGCACCGCCCCGCCAGCCTCGGCATGAACTTTTAGGATCGCCGCTCGCGCAATCCGGTCCGCCTCCGGATTCAGAACCATCCCCAGCATCGCCTTCGAAAACCCGGTTTGCACTCGCAGCACCCCACCCTCGATCCGCCACTCCGCGTCCTCAAGCGCCTCTCCCGCAGAGCTCTGCTTGCCCGACGCCAGCAGCGCATCGATCGCCGCCTGCCGCAACCTCTCCGCTCCATCCCCGTCAGCGGCCACCGCGGCTATCTTCGGAACAACACCCTCGCGCGCCGCGTCTGCAAGCGGGGGCACTCCCGCATTCTCGCCCGCCTCACCCACGCTCGTCGGCTCCGCTGCCGTCTCATCAGCAGCCTTCGCAGCCGGCACACTCGCATCTTCTACCCCGGATCTCTCCGCCTCTACGAACGATCTCGCATCCCCTCGGGCCTCGCTGGCGCGCGGCTCCGCCATCACCGATGCAGCCTCAGGCCGATGCGCCGTTGCACCCGTCTCCTGTCGCAAGCCATCGGCTGCAGGCGTCGCCAATCGCGTTGGACTAACTCTCGCCACCTGCCCCGTTACAGCTCCTTCGCTGAACCGCTTCCGCTGCGAATCCGCCGCAAACGGAGAGAACGCTGGCTTCGCCGCACCCTCCTCCCCCCGCCGCGCCTCGGGCGCACTCCGCTCTCCATTCGCAACCGCTCGTACCGGCTCCGCGACAGTCCCTCCTCCCAAACCCGCCATTGCCATCACTCGCCCGGCACTTGCATTCGCCGCCATCGCCCCACCACTCGCCCGAGTCCCCGTCGTCGGCAGCTGGCTCAGCAACTCCTCCATCGGCAGCAGCCGCCGCAGATGCACAAGCTTCAGCAGCCCTAATTCAAAATGAAATCGCTGTTCCTGCCTGTACCCCAGCTCGTCAAACGTCCGCAGCATCACCTGCATGTACCGCGTCAGCTCTTCCTCGGTAAAGCGCGCCGCCGTCCGCGCTGCCCGCTTCCGCTCATCGGGAGAGATCTGCAGGATCTCCGTTGCCACCCCATCCTCGCCCGCCGTCTCTGCCGTCAGCCCCGCCACCTTCGCCATCAGCACATTCCGCAGGTACCGCACACATTGCCGAGCCAGCTGCGATGGGCTATTCCCGGCGTCCATCAGCTCGTTTGCCAAGGTAATGACCTCGGCGCTGCGACCCCCATCTACTGCCTCAAGCAGCCGCTCGAAGATCGCATTCGAGACTGTCCCCATCAACTCGCGGATCTGCGCCGCACTCAGCACCGCCCGCCCAGCCTCCGTCGGCGCACTCGCAATCGCCTGGTCCATCACGCTCAGCGCATCGCGCATGCTGCCATCGCCCGCCTCCGCCAGCAGGCTCAGCGCCGCCTCATCCGCTTCCACATCCTCATGCGCCGCAATCCCTTTCAGCTCGCTCAGGATGTCAACCATCTTCACCGCATGGAAGTTGAAGTGCTGGCAGCGCGACCGCACCGTCTGCGGAATATCCTCCGGCTGCGTCGTCGCCATCATGAATACAATGTGATCCGGCGGCTCTTCCAGCGTCTTCAACAACGCATTGAACGCCGCATCCGTAATCTGGTGCGCCTCGTCCAGGATGTAGATCTTGTACTTATCCCGCGCCGGCCGGTATCGCGCCGCATCCCGCAGCTCGCGAATCTCGTCGATACCGCGATTCGTCGCCGCATCAATCTCGATCACATCCACCGCATTGCCCGCCCGGATCTCCGTGCAGCTCTCACAGACCTCGCATGGCTCAGACGTCGGCCGAACCTCGCTGCCGATCGCATTCCGGCAGTTCAGCGCCATCGCCAGAATGCGCGCGATCGTCGTCTTTCCAATCCCGCGATGCCCGCTGAAGATGTATCCGTGCGCGATCCGCTGCTGTCGTAACGCGTTCATCAGCGTCACGGTCACGTGCTCCTGACCCGCCACATCCGCAAACCGCTGCGGTCGATACTTCCTCGCTAAAACCTGATACGCCATAAGCCGACACAGGGGTCCTTACTCGCCCATATCCATTCTAGTCGTCGTCGCCCCCGCGCCCGGAGCCAGACCCTCTCCCTATTCATCCCAAACCCTTCATCCGACCAAAGCGAAACCACCCGCTTTTACGACTCCGCCCCAAACTGTCATCCCGACCGAAGCGCAGCGCAGTGGAACCTGCTTCATCGTCCCGCCCGCCGCTCCCGCCGTTTCAACTCATCCGCGCTGAACATCGTCCCCCGACACCCCGCCGCCCCGCAGTGACATACCCCCGGCTCATCATCCGAGTCATGCAGGTTGTACTCATACGTCAGCTCCTCCCCTGCCGCAATACCCCGAATCGCCCTAATAAAAATCCTTCCGCCCTCCTCCTCGGTCTCACAGTTCGGCTCGCAGCAATGATTCAAAAACATCGCCGTCCCGAACCCATCAATCACCGTCCCCTTGTCCCCAAAGCTGAACAGGTACGTCAGCGATCGATCCGCATACCGCTCGTCTGCCACCGTCTTCGAAAAGCGCGGCCCATCATACTCGCAGACCCGTTCTCCTTGCCGCATCCGCCGCATCGTGTAACACCCCGCCGCATGAATCGCCGACGAACGAATAATTAAGCCAGATCCTGCCACACACTCACCTCGTCCGACACTCTTTCGCCGAGCATACCCCGCCACCCCTGCCCGCTGTAAACTAGCCACATGCCGCCCCGGACCCCCATCCCGGTCCTTCTCGCCGCACTTCTCGCGGCCCCGCTGCTTGCCCAGGCACCCGCCCCCAAACCGGCCTGCTCCACCGACCCGAAAGCCACCAACGCCTGCCCCGCCACCCCGCCCGCCCCCGCCCAGCAATTCCCCTACCCCGGCGATCCCGCCCCTTCTCCGGCTGCCCCCACCGGCAGCTCCGCAGGCAAACAGTTCCCTTACCCCGGAGACAAGAAGGCAGACGATTCCTCCTCCAGCAGCTCTTCCTCGAGTTCCTCGAGCAGTTCCTCCTCCAGCAGCGCCAGTGATCCCGACGACCCACTCGATTCCCCCGCCAACACCCCACCCGCCAACCCCACCGGAAACACCGTCTGCCGCAAGCTCCCCAAACCTACCCATCTCCAAAGCGACGACGAGCGCGAGGCCGAAGACGTCAAAGTCGCCACCTTCTACGCCGATATCGGCAATAACCTCGCCGCCTACAACCGCCTCAAAGACGCCGTAAAACTCATCCACGACGATCCCGACGCTTTTTATCTCCTCGGCACCGTTGCCACCCGCCTCAACAAGGCACCCGAAGCCACCGACGCCTTCACCAAATTCCTCGCCCTCGAGTCAGACACCCGCCGCGCTAAACTCCTCCGCCACTCCCTCTCCGACATCCAAGCCCAGAAGTAGCTCACGGCGAACCTCCTGTTTTGTTGTCCTCCGTACGGATCTGCTGATGGCTTTTTAGGCCTTCCGCATAGAAAGAGGGAATTGGCCCTCAGTCCTCCTCCGGCAGCAGATCCTCCTCATCCACAATCACAATCGGCCGCATCACCACCTCCACCACTGCCAGATCTTCCTCCACCCGCAGAAATCGCCGCACATAGCGCAGCGGCTCCTCCTGCACCGCCATCTCCTTCAGGTGAAATCGCCACGCGTCCTCCCGAATCATCCGCCGCAAATGGCTCTTCCGCTCCACCGTCCCGATCGTTCCATCCGCCATCAGCCGTTGAAAGCTCTGCTTCGGCATCTGCAGCATCATCTCGCTGCCCGCCTTCCAGAAGTTCTGTGCGAAGTCATGCGAGAACAGCAGCGCATAGTACCGCCGCTCCATCGCCAGCGTGTCGACCGCTTCCTCTGCGCTCGTCCACGTCATGCCCATCCCTTCGACGTACCATCGCCGAAACCGGAACCCCTGGCTTCGTGACTGCGCCACCACCAACCGCAGAAGTTCCGTTCGGGTCACGTCGTGCTCCCCTCGGGAGCCTCGCCGCCGCCCCTCGCGCCGATAGTTTACGCTGTCACCGGCGGCCCCGACTTTCGTCCACCACCATCCGTCCATCACTCCACGAGGTTTCAGACCATCCCATCCACCGGCTCCCGCTCTTTGTCGCTCGCTCCACGCCTCCGCCGAGCTCTCCCCTTGCTCCTCGCTGCAGTCCTGTCCCCCCTCGCTCTCGCCGCACAGCCCCCTGCCCATCCCCACACCGATCCCCTCAACCTCCTCCCCGAGGTCCGCGACGCCCACGAGCATTTCTACAACCTCGACTACGACGGCGCCCTCGCCCGCTTCGAGACCATCGCCCTCGCCCATCCCGACGATCCCCTCGCCACCGCCTACGTCCTCCAGGTCCTCATCTTCCGCGAGCTCTACCATCAGGACCTCCTCGACACCACCTACTACGCCCACGACAGCTTCCTTTCCTCCAAACGCAAGGTCGACGTCGCCGACGACATCCGTCATCGCATCGAGACCCTCACCGATCAGGTCACCGATCTGTGCGACCGCCAGATCAAGGCTGACGGCAGCAACAAGAACGCCTTCTTCGCCCGTGGCTACGCCCGTGGCCTGCACGCGTCGTTCATCACTCTGGTAGACCACTCCTTCGTCTCCGCCGCCCATCAGGGCCTCCAGGCCCGCAACGACTCCGAACAAACCCTCCGGATTGACCCCGACTACACTGACGCCAAAATGTCCGTTGGCATCCAGCAGTTCGCCGTCGCCAGCCTCCCCCGCGTTGTCCGCCTCATGGTCGGCATCGCCGGCGTCGGTGGCAACAAAGAAAAAGGCCTCGATCTCCTCCGTGACGTCGCCGCCCACGGCCTCGTGAACAACGTCGAAGCCCGCACCGTGCTCTCCCTTTTTCTCCGTCACGATGGCCGCTACGCCGAAGCCCTCGTTGTCCAGGGCACCCTTGCCCGTCAGTACCCCCGCGACTACCTCTTCCGCCTCGAAGAAGCCAATCTCAGCAAAGACAAAGGCGATGGCCCCGCCGCCATCGCCATCTACCACCGCGTCATCGAAGACGCCCACCGTCCTGATTTCTTCGTCGATCCCCGCCTTCAGATGGCCTTCTTCGGCCTTGCCGACGCCGCCCGCGGCCAGACCGATATCGCCGCCGCCGCCGCCAACTACCTCCTCGCCGCCGCCCAGCCCCATTGCAGCGACTGGCTTCGCAAGCGTGCCCAGCTCAACGCCGGCGAAATGTTCGACCTCCTCCACCAACGCGACAAGGCCATCGCCCAATACCAGCTAGCAGCCGCCGGCGGCGGAGACCAATCCCAAGCCGACCTCGCCCGTAAATACCTCAAATCCCCCTTTACCGGCCCGTAAGCCTCCTTTCCATCAATCCCGTGTCATCCCGACCGAAGTGGAGGGACCTGCTTCTTTCCACTCCGACCCTGAGTCGTCATCTCGACCGGAGCGTAGCGAAGTGGAGAGACCCTGTATCTCGTACTCTCTAGGCCAGGGGTGCCACCCATCGCAACCTCGTCGCGATAAGTGGACGTAAACCGCCCGCCTTGCCTGGCGCCCGCCACAGATCTCCGCCCTCCCGCACGGAACCCGCAACCGCCCCGCCACGTATGACAGAATAGAAACCTCCCGGAGTCCTCCATGCACTGCACCCATTGCGGTAAAGAAATCCTCCCCAACACCCGTTTCTGCCCCAGCTGCGGCACGCCGGTGAGCCACGCGGCCAACTACGGCAGCGTCCCCCCGCCATCCTCGGGCGCCCGCCTCCGCCCAGAGCTCCTCCGCCCCCGCTCCGGCCGCATGGTCGCCGGTGTCTGCGCCGCCTTCGCTCGCACCTACGGCTGGAACGCGAATCTCATCCGCATCCTCCTTGTCGTCCTCACCCCGCTTCACCTCGGCCTCGGCCTCATCGCCTACCTCATCGCCTGGATCATCATCCCCGAGGAGCCCCGCCTCCTCTCCCCCGGGGGCTTCTGACACTTTGCCCAGCACCGCCGCCAGCACCCTCGACTCCGCCGTACCCACCCGCCCCTTCACCTATCGCGATGGCATCCTCACCATCGACGATCTCCCCTTGCCCACCCTCGCCGCCACCCACGGCACCCCGCTCTATCTCTACTCCGCCGCCAATATCCGCCATCGCCTCTCCCTTTTCGCGCAGGCCTTCGCCGCCACGCCCCACACCGTCTGTTACGCCGTCAAAGCCTCGAGCTCCCTCGCCATCCTCCATCTCCTCGGCCAGCTCGGCGCCGGCTTCGACATCGTCTCCGGCGGCGAGCTCGAACGCGTCCGCCGCGCCCACGCCCCCGCTCTCCGCCGCATCGTCTTCTCGGGCGTCGGCAAGCAAACCTGGGAGATCGACGCCGCCCTCGAAGCCGACATCCTCCTCTTCAATGTCGAATCCGCCGAAGAGCTCGACCTCCTCGCCTCCCGCGCACGAGCCCTCGGCAAACAGGCCCGCTTCGCCCTCCGCGTCAACCCCGACGTCTTTGCCGAGACCCACCCCTACATCTCCACTGGCCTCCGCGAGCACAAGTTCGGCATCGATATCAGCCGCGCCCGCGATCTCTACCGCCACGCCGCCGCCCGACATCCATCGCTCCTCGCTACCGGCGTCAGCGTCCACATCGGTTCCCAGATCCGCGCCGTCGATCCCTTCGCCCAGGCCTTAACCCGCGTCGCCGCCCTTGTCCACGACCTCCGCACCGACGGCCACACCATCACCCACATCGACGCTGGCGGCGGCCTGGGCATCGACTACACCGCCCCCCTCGCCCAAACTGTCATCATCTCGACCGAAGCTCTGAGCGAGCCGCAGGCGAGTCGAACGGGCGAAGCGGAGAACCCTGCGTCTCCAACCGCCCCACCCACCGGAGCTCATCTAAAGTTTTGTCATTCTGAGCGGAGCGAAGAACCCCCGTATTCGCCCTTAACCATGGAGCGAAGCGACGTACAACCAGACCACAGCACCGAATCCCAAACTACCGGTGATTCCACCCCTGAGCCCGCCGCAACGCTCAACCCCGAAGATCAGATCGCTGCCTACGCTCAGGCCCTCCTCCCCACCCTAGCCGCCCTCAACTGCCACCTCCTCCTCGAACCCGGCCGCTTCCTGGTAGCCCAGGCCGGTGGCCTCCTCACCCGCGTCCTCGGCACCAAACAAAACGGCACCAAGCGCTTCCTCATCACCGACGCCGCCATGAACGACCTCATCCGCCCCGCCCTCTACCAGGCTCACCACGAAATCCTTCCCGTCACCCTCAACTCAGAGCAGGGAAGCGGCGACCCCGAGCCCACCCTCGAAACCGTAGACGTCGTCGGCCCCGTCTGCGAGTCCGGCGACTTCTTCGCCCACGACCGCCCCCTTCCGCACCTCTCCCCCGGAGACCTCCTCCTTCTCCTCGACGCCGGCGCCTACGGCATGAGCCAGGCCTCCAACTACAACACCCGCCCGCGTCCCGCCGAACTCCTCATCGATGCCGGCCAAGCCCACCTGATCCGCCGCCGCGAAACCCTCGACGACCTCCTCGCCCCCGAATCATTGCTCTAACTCTCTCTACGACACCGTCATCTCGACCGAAGGCGAAGCCGCAGCGGAGAGACCCCTTCCGTCGCAAAGCCACAGAAGGCAACCCCCGACACAACGCAAATTCCATCCCGGCCCCACCCACCCTCGCCCCACCAGACGCCAGGCCCGTTCGCCCACTCCGCACCTGCCCTACATGCTAAACTCGCAAACGTCGCGGACGCTCGCGGCCAGCCCCGGCTTGCCCCGCAGCCCGCATCTCAGCACAGGGGAACAGCATGTCCGGCCATAGCAAATGGGCAACAATCAAGCATAAAAAAGGCGCTCTCGACGCTAAACGCGGCAAGATCTTCACCCGCCTCATCAAGGAAATCACCATCGCCGCCAAGGGCGGTGGCGGCGATCCCGACGGCAATCCCCGCCTGCGCGGAGCCATCGCCGCCGCCAAGGCCGAAAACATGCCCGCCGATAACATCAAGCGAGCCGTCCAGCGCGGCACCGGCGAGCTCGAAGGCGTCAACTACGAAGACATCACCTACGAGGGCTACGGCCCCGGCGGCGCCGCCGTCATCGTCCGCGTCCTCACCGACAACAAGAACCGCGCGGTCTCCGAAATCCGCCACGCCTTCTCCAAAAACAGCGGCAACCTCGGCGAAACCGGCTCCGTCGGCTACATGTTTGCAAAAAAGGGCCTCATCACCGTCCCCGCCGACGGTGTCAGCGAAGACAAGCTGACCGAAATCGCCCTCGAGGCTGGTGCCGAAGATCTCTCGCAGGAAGGCGACACCTGGGAGATCACCACCTCCCCCGAAGACTTCGACGCCGTCCTCGCTGCCATCAAAGCCAACAAACTCGCCACCGAAGTCGCCGAAGTTACCCTCATCCCCTCCGTCTACACCAAGCTCGAAGGCACCCAGGCCATCGCCATGCTCCGCCTCCTCGACGTCCTCGAAGACCTCGACGACACCCAGAACGTCTACTCCAACTTCGACATGGACGAAGCCGAACTCGCCAGCTAACTCGCTGTTCTGAAAAGAAAAGGTAAGCTGCCACCTCAGGGCAGCTTGCTTTCTTCCATTTACGCCTGAACTCTGCCATTCCGACCAGCCGCAGCGCCCTCGCGGTGTCGTCCCGATTGAACGAAGCACAGTGGAGAGACCTGCTGTTCCGGCTCGCCACCATCACCGCGCCGCAGAACACGCTACCCTTGATCTCGTGACGTCCAGCGCATCCCCCGTCCGCCTCTTCCAGAGCTTCTTCCTCGGCGGTTTCGAGTGCGCCACTCATCGCCGCCGCGACAACACCCGGATAGACGTCCTCGCCACCAGCCACCACGACACCCACACCGCGGAGGATTACCAGCTCCTTGCCCAGACCGGCATCCGCACCGTCCGTGACGGCCTCCGCTGGCACCTCATCGAGCGCTCTCCCGGCCTCTACGATTGGTCGAGCTTCCTCCCTATGCTCGATGCCTCCTTAGCCACGGGCACCCAGGTCCTCTGGGACCTCTGCCACTGGGGCACCCCCGACGGCCTTGATCCTTTCTCCTCCGACTTCCCGCCGCGCTTTGCCGCCTTCGCCGCTGCCGCTGCCACCCTCGTCCGCGATCGCCGTCATGCCGCCCGCCTCTCCGACCCACCCTTGTATTGCGCAGTCAACGAGATCTCCTTCTGGTCCTGGGTCGGCGGCGACGTCGAGCACTTTCATCCCTTCGCCACCGGCCGTGGCGCGGAGCTCAAACGCAACCTCATTCGCGCCTCCATCGCCGCCATCCGCGCCATCCGCGCCGTTGATTCCACCGCTCGCTTCCTTCAGCCCGAGCCCATCATCCGCATCACCGCTGACCCCGCTAAACCCCAGCAGCAAGCCACTGCACTCGCCCATTCGAACGGGCAGTTTGAGGCCTGGGACATGCTCGCCGGCCTCTCCGATCCCGATCTCGGCGGCTCCCCCGATCTCCTCGACATCATCGGTGCCAACTTCTACTGGGATAACGAATGGATCCACGGGGGCGAGCACACCCCGCCCGGCCATCCGCTCCATCATCCCCTCCATCTCATGCTCGTCGATCTCTGGCAGCGCTATCGCCGTCCCATCCTTCTCTCCGAAACCGGCACCGAGGCCGAAACCGCCGTCGGCTGGCTCGACTACATCGCCGCCGAGGTCCGACAGGCGCAGCGTCTCGGCGTCCCCATCCTCGGCATCTGCCTCTATCCCATCACCGACTACCCCGGTTGGGACGACGGCCGCCATTGCCCCTGCGGTCTCATCGAACTTTCCGCCGACTACACCACCCGCAAGCTCCGATCCGATCTCCTCACTGAACTCAAGATCCAGCAGCCGCTCTTCGCGTCATCCGTGGATCTCTCTCCGACCAGCCCCACACAGCTCCCATAGATACCCGCCAGAGATGCCCACAGCCCCTAAAATAGAATCATTCCCAATCTCCCAGGAGCTCTAGCTTGTCTCTCCGCAGCATCCCGCACAGCCTTCTCGCCGCCGCCCTCGCTCTGCTCCCTTTTGCGGCCGCTCACGCACAGGAAGGCATCACCAAGCCCGCCTCCGCCGCTCTTCCTTTGGAATTCGGACCCCTCGTCCAGGGCGGTGTCGGCCTGACGGAGGATCGCAACGATTTCAAGTTCCTTATGGCCGGTGTCCACGCCGGCAAGGTCCTCATCGGCAACCACGGCGCCGGCCTCCTCCGCGGCAACTTCGAGTACGCCGCCGAGCTTTTTCCCTTTTGGCAATCCTTCACCCCCAAATCCCAGAAGGCCAGCTGCTTCCCTACACCCAACGCCGGCACCCGCCAGATCCCCCCCGGCGAAGGCAGCTTCTGCAGCGCGGACTATACCATCGGCGGTACCTTCTCCGGCGTTACCATCACCCCCATCATCCTCCGCTGGAACTTCGCCGGAACCCGTCGCCTTACCCCTTGGGCCCAGGCCGCCGGCGGCCTGCTTTGGACCAACCACAAGTACCCCGCCTTTGGAAACACCGACCTTTCCCTCGCCAACAACGGATCCAACGCCGACGCCAGCGTCTGGAACTTCACCCCGCAAGGCGGTGTCGGCCTTCACTACTTCATCACCCCAAAGCGCTCCGTCGACTTCGGCGCCAACGCCGTCCACATCTCCTCCGCTTCCTTAGGAGACCGCAACCCAGGCGTCAACGCCAGCATTCAATTCAACGTCGGCTACACCTGGTGGAAGTAGCCCACACGCCAACGCCACCTCGCGCTAGCTCTGCGGCATCAACGCCTGCAGCCGCTCCGGCTCTTCCCCCAGCCACTTCGCATTCGTTGCCGTCCCATCAAAGATCGACGATGTCTTGAACGGCTCGTACTGCCCCTTCATCGCCGCCTCTTTCGTCCGCGCCAGCAGCGCCAACCGCGCCTCCGCCGACATCGGCGCAAACGTCCCCACCGCCTCAAACGCCTGCTCCAGAATTTCCATCGAATCCATCCCGGTAATCACCACTGACGTCGGTAGACTCAACGCATACTGCAGACACTCCACCGGCGTCACCGTCTTCGACTTCAGAATGATTCCATTCGCCATCGACTTCATCCCCAGCACACCCACGCCGTCCTTCACCAACTCCGGAACCACCATCGTCTCAAACGATCGGAAGTGCGCGTCCATCACATTCAGCGGCAGCTGCACCGCGTCGAAATGGAAGCCGTTCTCCCGCGCCACCTCCAGCATGTACAGATGAATCAGCGGATCCTTGTGCCCCGTAAACCCGATGTATCGCAGCTTGCCCGCCTTCTGCGCCTCCAACATCGCCACCTGCGCTCCATCCTCGGCAAAGATCCGGTTCGGATCCTCAAACCGCAACACCTCATGGTGCTGCACCAAATCAATGCAGTCCGTCCCGAGCCGCAGCAGCGACGTCTCAATCTGCTTCGCCGCCTCCTTCTTCGTGCGACCATCGATCTTCGTCATCAGAAACGCCTTCTCCCGATACCCGTCGCGCAGCGCCTTTCCCATCCGCAGCTCGCTCAGGCCTTCAAAGTAGTCCCACGAGTTATCCAGAAAATTCATCCCGCGATCGAGCGCCGACCGAATAATCCGGATCCCCATCTCCTCGCTCACCTTCGGCATCCCAATATGCCACCCACCCAGCCCAATCGCCGATACCCGCTCCTCCGTCCGTCCCATCGTCCGATACTGCATCTCAAAGTTGCTCATCTTAAATCTCCTTGCCGCAAACGCGCGTCCCTCCGTGTGATGCGTCTCCGCAGGGAACCCGCTTTGTCTCCCTTTGGTTGTCATCCGCATGGACCTGCTTCCGCCTTCACTCTCCCTGATCAGACATCAAACTACCCGGGCTAAGCAGGCCGGCAGCCCTCCACCACCACCCCGCGTCTTCGCTCGTCAACTCAGATCAGGAACGGCCTATCTGGTTCAGCTTGCCCAGGATCTCCTGCGGCAACGCAAGCGACGCTGCCGAGAGATTCTCGCGCAGGTGCCCCACGGACGATGTGCCAGGAATCAGAAGCATGTTCGGTGACCGTTCGAGCAGCCACGCCAGAGCCACCGCCATCGGCGTCCTGCCCAGCGCCGAAGCCGCATCGTTCAAAGTCGACGATTGCAGCGGCGTAAATCCACCCAGCGGAAAGAATGGAACGTACGCCACACCTTCGTCGTTAAGCCGATCCAGAAAGCTGTCATCCTCTCGATGTGCCACGTTGTAATAATTCTGCACGCACACGATCTTCGCTATCGGGCGAGCCTCATCAAACTGTTTCTGTGACACATTGCTAAGGCCGATATGCTGAATCAGCCCTTGCTGCTGTATCTCCGCCAGTGCCGTAAGCGGCTCCGTAATCGACACGTCACTCGGCGCAGTGACGCCACCCACACGCAAGTTGACAATCGGCAGCACATCCAGCCCCAGGTTGCGCAAATTATCTTGAACAGACTCCTTCAGGAACTCGGCCGAGGTATCTAGAACCCACGATCCATCCGCGCCGCGTCGGGCGCCTACCTTGGTCACAATCGTCAGGTCCTTCCCGTACGGATGCAGCGCCTGCTTGATGATCTGATTGGTGATGTGCGGTCCATAGAAATCGGCTGTATCAATGTGAGTCACACCGCTCGCAACCGCCTCCCGAAGCACCGCCACCGCCGCGTCGACATCCTTCGGCGGTCCGAAAACATGAGGGCCCGCCAGTTGCATCGCCCCATATCCCATCCGCTTCACGGTCAGTGAGGTTCCGGGAAACGTAAAGCTGCCACCAAGCGTGTGTTGTGCGTTCTCAAAATCGTTCTGTGCGCTCATAGATCTCTCTCCTATACACTTCGTAGCAGTTAGATGAAGGAAGCTTCACGTCTGGAGTTCGCATTTGAGCAAAGCGTTGGTAGTTCAGTTTCAGCCAAGAAAGACGCCCCGTCAGGCGCGTTCCGCAGCCAGCGTCGAAGCCATCCTCGAGGCAACCATTCAGGTTCTGCGGAAAGACGGTAAATCAAAGCTCACCACCACCCGCATCGCCGATCGCGCAGGCGTCTCCGTCGGAACGCTGTACCAATACTTCCCCAACAAGAGCTCGCTTCTGCAGGCGCTCTTGAAAGACCATCTCGACCGCGTTGCACTCGCGGTCGAAACCGCTTGCGAAGCCGCACACGGAGCCTCTCTCGCAAGCATGGCCGAGACCATCACCTCCGCCTTCGTGCAAGCGAAGTTTCGCAACATCGACGCCAGCGTCGCACTCTATGCCGTAAGCGACGACATCGAAGGCAAGCGCATCGCACGCGGCATGCACGCCCGATCGCTAAAGGCCATGACCACCCTCTTCGGGACAGCCCGTGACACACCCATCGCCGAGCCTGACATCGTCGCCGCAACCCTGCTAAGCGCCATGGCAGGGGTAAGCCGAGCCATGCTGGAAAAGGGAGTAACCCGCACCACCATGGCCACCATGGAAAGAGAACTAACCACAATGGTCCGCGCCTACCTGCAAGCCTCCGCGAAGGACGGTTGAGCAGTTCTGTTGCGACGTAGGCCTTATGGCCACCCAAACAGCACACCCTGCACTTACCCACCCCAAACTGTGGCGTAAGCGTAGACCCGATCGACAAGTAAAGCGGATACCAACAAAGGAAGTTCCAGATGCAAAACCTACCATTTGTCGGAGCGTGGATTCTTGATCCCAAAGAACTCCGGCTGACGTTTTTTGCTCCTGGTGCATGGGTGCAGCATTGAGCACGGAAGAGAGTAGCTATGAAGGCTGACACAACACTCGTTATTGTCTGCGGACTTCCGGGTTCAGGAAAGACAACACTTGCTCGGCAGCTCGAAGCTTCGCTGCCCGCTCTAAGAATTTCTGCCGACGATTGGATGGATGGGCTCTCGATCAACCTTCATGCGGAGGAACAGCGGGCCAAGATCGAGACCCTTCAATGGCAACTTACGAAACGCCTGCTCACTCTTGGACAAAGCGTAATCGTCGAATGGGGCACATGGGGTAAATGGGAAAGAGATATTCTTCGGACAGAAGCTCGCGCCTTAGGAGCACGCGTCGAGCTTCACTATCTTTCCGCACCCCCAGAGGAACTCTTCGCGAGAATTCAGCAGCGCAGTAGGGAAGATCCACCCATCAAGTGGGAGGACGTTCATAAATGGAGCCAAATATTTGAGCCACCAACACCTGCGGAGATGGCTTTATACGATCTCCCACCTCATGACTTCTCTCACGCGTACAGCGAACATCACACGGATTCACTCCGAATCAGAGCGTTCACACCCGGCGATCTCGATGTCATTCAGGACATCAGGAAACGAGCTTTTAAGCGGATTCACACCTCGTTTCGCAACTTGCTTGGAGAAACCATCTTCAACATGCAATATCCGGATGCTGACCAGAAGCAAGCAGACGAACTGCGCTCGATCTGCGAGGATCAATCTTCGAACGAAGTGTATGTCCTCCTGGATGGTGGGCGCAGTATCGGCTTTGTCAGTGTTTCCGTTGAAGAAGACCGAAACAAAGGAGAGATTAACCTAAACGCTGTCGACCCTGAGTTTCAGGGCCGTGGCGGTGGCGAAAAGATGTATACCTTCGCCGTGGCCAGGCTAAGAGAGAAAGGTGTCAGACTTGTGGGGGTTGGCACCGGTCTTGACGCAGCACATGAGCCAGCCAGGAGAGCTTATGAAAAAGCGGGGTTCCTGGTCGGCATACCCTACATTGCTCTGTTTCAGTTGCTCTAATCCTTCGCCCGGTTACTCGCCATCTCTTCGGCGACAATAGGACAGTGAGCTCCACCGCCATCGTCGAGTGCGTCCCCAACTTCTCCGAAGGCGTCAGCACCGCACGCGTCAAAGGGATCATCGCCGCGATGGCCGTTGATGGCGTAAGCCTCCTCGACTTCTCCCTTGACCGCGATCACAATCGCTCCGTCGTCACCATCGCTGGCTCACCCGAAGCCGTCGTCGAGTCCGCCATCCGTGGCGCCGGCAAAGCTGCCGAGCTCATCGACCTCACCAGCCAGTCCGGCGTGCACCCCCGCATCGGCGCCGCCGATGTCATCCCCTTCGTTCCCGTCAGCGGCATCTCCGTCGCTGAGTGCGCTCTGCTCGCTCGCCAGGCCGGCATCGGCATCTGGCGCCGGTTCGGCGTTCCCGTCTACTTCTATGGCGCAGCCGCCGCCCGGCCGGATCGCGTCGAGCTCGAAAACCTCCGCAAAGGGCAGTTCGAAGGTCTGCGCGACGCCGTCCTCCGTGACACCGCCCGCCGCCCGGACGTCGGTGGTCCAGAGCTCCACGCCACCGCCGGTGCCTCCGCCGTCGGCGCCCGCTCCTTCCTCATTGCCTACAACGTGTACCTCGGTCCACGGGCAGGCGCCATGCCCTCGCTCGACCGCCCGGGCCCCGACATCTCCGTCGCCCGTGCCGTCGCCCGCGACCTCCGTGCCTCGTCAGGAGGTCTCCTCGGCGTCAAAGCCCTCGGCCTCCTCGTGGACGGTCGCGCCCAGGTCAGCATCAACATCACCGACTTCCGCCAGACGCCCGTCTCTCGCGTCTTCTCCGCCGTCTCACAGCTCGCCAGCCGCCACGGCGCCAGCATCCTCGAAGGCGAGCTGATCGGCCTGGTGCCAGAGGCCGCCCTCGATGGCGCATCGGCCTGGATCGACGGCATCCCTGGTTTTGACCCCGCCGCCAAGGTCCTCGAACGCCGCCTCGCCACCCCTCTCGCCTGGCCATCCCTTCTCAGATGACCGCCCCGAAGCTCCGTCCGGGCAGTACCTCGACCAAAACAGCGCAAAACAGGCCTTAACCTCAGCGAAGACGTGCTTAACCTGGACGAAAACAGCCCTTTCTGAGCACCTGCCGCGTGACCTTCCTCCGCTCCTTCCGTCCAACCGCCAGCTGCGCTATCTCGTACAACCATCGCGCTTGCTATCCGTCGCTGTTCGGGAAACAATCAAAAAGCGTCAGAGTCAGCGTCTCCCTGGAGTTCTTCCTTGCGTGTAAGCCCTTTGTATCTCGTTCTATCTGCTGCCCTTACGCTCGCCGGCAACGCTCGCGCGGCACAGCTTTCAAGCGACGCCAGGGCCGTCATCCCGCACGATGTCCAGCAGCTTATCGTTGTCGACTACCGCGCCATGCAAAATTCGCCCGCCGCTATGAGCCTCAAGGACCGGACCCTCCCCCCCGAGCTCAAACGACTCGAAACCTCCCTCAAAACCTCCGGCCTCAAGGTCGATCAGGACGCGGATGTGCTTGCATTTGCAGCGTTTAGGTACGGCGAGCAGGTCCGAACCGTCGGCATCGCCCAAGGGCAGTTTCGAACGCGTGAAATTCTCGCCAACTTCGCCAAGAACAAAACGAAGTTCGTTCAACTTCGCAATAACAACATCTATCCCATGGGCACAGCAGGACTTAGCGTAGCTTTCCTCAACCAGACCACCATGGTCTTCGGCGACCGCGAAGCTCTCCGCTCCGCCCTGGATGCTCGCGACGGCCTAACCTCCAGCTTCCTTTCAAATGCCGAGCTCGTCAGTGAAATGGGCGCAGTTGATCAGAAGGCGGTCTGGAGCCTGCTCGACCAAAAGGGAACTCAAACGATGATGAAAGGCGTTCTGGGCGACGCGTCCGGGCTCGCGGACTACGACACAGTAAAAAACCGGATGAAGAGCTCGCGTTACACCATGGATTTTCAAAATGGGGTAAAGTTTGACATGGCTGTGGTCATGTCTGACACGGTCACAGCCGCAACAGCGGCTGCGCTGATGAAGGGCGTCGCGCTTCTGAAGAAAACGCAGGGAACCCCGCTTGAAAGAAGTGCGCTCGACGAGACCTCGATCGAGTCGAATTCAGGAACACTACTGGTCAGCTATTCGTCTTCTGACAGCCAATTTGCCAGTCTGCTAAGCTCGCCGCTCTTTCAGCAAGTCGTGAAATAGGGTGAATGTGGAGGTGAGCGCCGCATCTAAAGAGAGCCCTCTGTACTTTCGCATCGATCCAGGCTCAAAGGTTTCGACATTGTGCCGATATGCTTCCTATGACAGCATGGATGTTGGCGCAAAGTAGTCGATTTTACGTTTGGGGTGGCACCATAGTGCGACCGAGGAAGTTTCATCCGATGACGATGAAAGGCGAGGTATCTCCCAAGCCTTCCGTAGCCGTGGAGCAGCGGATAGAGCGGTTAGCCAGATTAAAGCTGGTGCTTGACAACGGAACATACAGGATCCCTGCAGATGCAATTGCCGAAAATTTGATAAATCGTCTTAAAGAGAGACCTTCGAACACCTGAGCTGATGGTTCGTTCGGTGTTGAGGTAGGCTTGCATGCCTGAGTGGATCCGTTTTTGTTGGAATGCAACGCGAGGGTACAGACTCCGTCCCTGGCGAAGCCCCTATGTCCTCTGGCGTGTTGAGACTTATACCGGCAGGAAGGCGGAAGCTGTGCGATTGGCCGATCTTGCGCGCCTTCTCTGGAAAGAGCGGCCCCAGGTAATTCGCTTCGCGCGATGGCTGTCGGCGATACGGCGGTTTGGTCGACTCCGGGCGTAGCCATACACCCAGTCACATACACCCGTATTCTTAGGCCGAGGAGAAACCTTCATTAGCAGCACGCAAACGCAGTTAGTGGCACAGGACGGACACACACTGAGCGCTTACATTGCACAACCCGCGGGTGTTTCCATGGGAGCCGTCGTGGTTGTGCAGGAAATTTTTCGCGTTAACGCTTACATCCGCAGAGTGGCGGACTCATACGCAAAGAAAGGTTTCCTCGCAGTCGCACCGGCCCTCTTTGATCGAATCGAGCGCGGAGTCGAGTTGGGATATGAAGGGGAAGATATGCAGCGCGCGTTCGGTCTTTATCAGAAGCTCGATCCGAAGACAGCGCTCCTAGACGTCGCGGCAGCCTTCACCAGAGCTAAGGAAGCCGATCGAGGTGTTGGAGTGGTCGGCTTTTGTTACGGGGCTTCATGAGCTGGCTATCGGCAACCCGAGGAGAGGAGCTTGCGGTCCGACCGGATTGCTGCGTTGGCTACTATCCCGGTGGAGTTGGCTCTGTGACAATCGAGGAGCCGAACTGCCCGGTAATGCTTCATTTCGGCTCAGAGGACACGCATATTGGCCCGGACCAGATCCATGCCGTTCGATCTGCTCATCCAGATGTCGAGGTCTTTGTCTACGAAGGCGCGGGTCACGGCTTCAGTTGTGATGCACGATCCTCCTTTCAGCCAGAAGCTGCAGCATTGGCGAAGGAGCGAACGCTTGCGTTTTTACAAAAGCATCTAGCCTGAGGCGCATACGGTGATGGCCTGCGTTGCCCGGCCGGAGCGGCTGATGGTATTCTGTGACAAAACACGAATGAGTGTATTAGACGATCAGGAGTAACCCACAGCAGTGTTGGCATCCGCACGAAAGACCGATATTATCCAGCAGTTCCGCACGCACGAGTCGGACACGGGCAGCCCCGAGGTCCAGATCGCGGTCCTGAGTGAGCGCATTACCGAGCTTACCGAGCACTTCAAGACACACAAGAAAGACCATGGCTCGCGCCGCGGGCTGTTGATGCTAGTTAGCAAGCGCCGTCGTTTGCTGGACTACCTTAAGCAGTGCGATGCGGATCGATACCGCGACGTCATTGGCAAGCTCGGCATCCGCAAATAACCGCACAAACGGAGATCTCCCGAAAGTATGGCATCGCGTGCGGCCCTTGGTAACCCGGCTGTCGCCGTCGCACGGAAGCGCTTTACCGTGCTTTTGATAACCGACGGCACGAGCCCCTCGTTGCTGTGCCCGCTTCGGCACTGCATCCTTCGGAGATCCGTTTTCTTACATTGCAGCGGCCCGGTCGCACTTTGACGGCGATCTGCCGCTGCTTTTCGCGTCTGCAACTGACGCATACTCAAGTTCCGAAATGAAGAGCAAAAGAAGACGAGGACGCACATGAAGCAGGACGTCACAGTAGAGCTTGCCGGCGGCAAGCACATCAAATTCGAAACAGGGCGGATGGCTAAGCAGGCTTCCGGCGCAGCGCTTACTTCCAGCGGAGACAACGTTATTCTGGCGACTGCAGTTGCTTCCCCCGATCCAAAAGAAGGGATCGATTTCTTTCCGCTTACCGTGGAGTACCGTGAGTTTACTTATGCTGGTGGACGCATTCCCGGCGGCTTTATTAAGCGCGAAGGCCGTCCCTCCGAAAAGGAGGTTTTAACCAGTCGTCAGATCGACCGACCGATTCGCCCGCTTTTTCCCGAGACCTTCCGAAATGAGACACAGGTTGTCGCATTTGTTTACTCCGCTGATAAGGAGAATGATCCAGATGTGCTTGGGATCAATGGTGCGAGCTGTGCGTTAGCCCTGAGCGACATTCCCTTCTATGGCCCGGTCGGTGCGGTACGCATTGGGATCGTGGACGATCAGTTCATCGTCAACCCCACCTACGCCGAGCGAGAGAAGAGCAAAGTCAACATCATGGTCGTCGGGACTAAAGACGGCATCGTGATGATCGAGTCGGGAGCCAAAGAGGTAGAAGAGGGCCGAGTCGTCGATGCGATCGAGTTTGCACACGGCGAGATCAAGAAGATCTGTTCGGCCATTGAAGACCTCGTCACCCGAGCGGGCAAGCAAAAGCGGACTGTCGGAGAGGTACAGGTTGACACGGAGTACCTGCAGCAGCTCACGAGCAAGGTGGGTGCTGCTTTACGGGACGCGCTCGACACGCAGAAAAATCCCAAGTTCGAGAGCTATGCGAAGGTCAAGGAGATTAAGGACCAACTCAAGCGGGATCTTCCCGAAGGTGACGCTGCGGCCTCGAAGAGGCTGAGCAAGTACTACGAGCTTTTGCGCGAGACGATCTTCCGCGAGCAGGTTCTCAAGGATCGCATCCGACCGGATCACCGCGCCTTCGATGAGATTCGGGCAATCTCGATCGAGGTCGGCGTTCTGCCTCGGGTGCACGGATCCGCTCTTTTCACCCGCGGTGAGACGCAAGCTCTCGTCACGGCGACCCTCGGGACTACCGATGACGCGCAGCGGCTCGAAAGCTATGAAGGTGAGCAAAAGCGTCGCTTCATGATGCACTACAACTTCCCACCGTTCTCGGTCGGTGAGGTCGGACGAATGACAGGAGTGGGGCGGCGAGAGATCGGTCACGGCGCGTTGGCATTCCGTGCTATTGAAGCGGTGCTTCCTCCAGAGTCGGAGTCGCCGTACACACTGCGCGTAGTTTCAGACATTCTGGAGTCAAATGGATCGTCTTCGATGGCGACAGTTTGCGGCGCGTCTCTGGCGCTGATGCAGGCTGGGATTGCCCTTGGCGGCTCGGTAGCCGGCGTGGCGATGGGCTTGGTAAAAGAGGGCGAGAACTACGCCATTCTGAGCGATATAGCAGGGGCGGAAGACCATTACGGAGATATGGACTTCAAGGTGGCCGGAACGCGCAAGGGAATCACCGCGCTGCAGATGGACATTAAGATCATGGGAATCACTCCGCAGATCATGCGAGAGGCGCTGGAGCAAGCAAGGAAAGGTCGGCTCTTTCTGTTGGATACGATGGACGCCGTCATCTCGGGCGCCAACGAAGAGAAGAGCGAGTTCGCACCGCGCATTCATACCATTCAGATTCCGACGGACAAGATTCGTGATCTGATCGGGCCCGGCGGCAAGATCATTCGAGGCATTATCGACGCCACAGGCGTGAAGATCGATGTCGACGATACCGGCAGGGTGAATGTGGCATCGAGCGATGTGGATGGGTTGAGCCGCGCCATTCAGATGATCACCGACTTGACTGCGGTGCCGGAGCCAGGCCGAACCTATCTTGGCAAAGTCGTGCGAATCGCGGAGTTCGGCGCATTCGTCGAGATCTTCCCTGGTACAGATGGATTGCTGCATGTCTCTGAGATCGCGGAACATCGCGTAAAAGACGTCAAGGACGAGCTTCGGGAGGGCGATCAGATTTTGGTCAAGGTGCTCGCGATTGAAGGCAATCGCATTAAGCTTTCGCGTAAGGCCGTTCTGCGCGAGCAGCGTGCCAAGCTGGGCCTGCTCGAGGTTCCCGAGGGTGGTGGGGCTTCAGCCCAACAGCCAAGCCGACCAGAGTCTGACCAGAATGCGTCTCCAGTCCATCTTGAGGTGAATGGTGACGTGGACCTGGACGGAGATGGAGACGAGCTTGAAGACGAGCCGAACTTCAATAGAGAGACCCCGGTCTCTGCCGAAACGCCCGGTTCACCGCAAGGTGGGAGCCTTCCCGGAGAAGGGGAACAGCGTCGCGCAGGTGGCAACGGTGGACGCCGGCGTCGCAGTGGTCGGCGGAGTGGAGGTCCCGGGGCTCCGCGCACGGGTGGTACACCGAACGCGAGCTAGCGAGAACCCAATTAACGAGGGCAGGAAAGTGTAAGGCGGGATGATCGAGCTGAGACAATGAGTTGTCTCCGGCCGGCTGTCCCGCTTTTTCTTGGTCGGAGGCGTGATGCGCTGGTTGCCATCCATTCTGTTTTCTGCAGTCTGCCTCCTCTCGGGGTCGCTATGGCTGCTACCGCTGCTTGATTCCTCGCTTGCGTCAGAGTTATGCGTATTGGGATGCGGGGCTGTTTTTGCCGCCGCGGTGATTTGGGGAGGGATAGCCACGCGCGTTGGTGTGGTGCGACTGCTAAATGGATGTAATTGGGCGTTGGCGCTCAGCGGCATCGGTTCCCTTGGTGCGCCCGCTTTGCTTCTGCTGGCTGGTCGGCAGCACTTCAGCAGCATCATGGCTGTGGCGACGCAGACTGGCGTACCAGTAATTACTGCCATCGTCGGGGCTGCGGTGAGCGATGGCGGGCAGTCTGAGCCACATTTCTTCGCTGGCTTGACGGCGCTCGCAGGAACGCTGTTGATCTTGCCCGTGACTCTTCCAGAAAGTTCGCGTGGATGGATTGGGTTCGCGTGCTATCTGGCCGCGGCTTGTCTCACCGGTGCTTCAAGCGTCTTCTGCCATCGCGAGATGGTGCGGCGGTCCCGTGGTGTCGCGCTCGCCAACGTGAGTCTGGCGAATGCGGTCTTCGTCGGTGCGGCGTCGGCTGTCTGGCTCACCCTCGGAGGGCACTGGCGATCAGCTATGATGGCGCTCTCGGCGTCAAGTCTGCTTGCAACTGGAGTGGCGGCCGCGAGCATGCTTGGCGTTGTCGCCTTGCTGTATCTTCTTTCACCTGAGGCGACCGCTGCCCGGTTTGTCTTCGCTCCCTTAATCGCCGCCGCTGAGGCTTACCTCCTCATGCGACCGACACTCTCCGGACGTACCCTCTTCGGAGCCGCCCTCATGCTGATGGGTGGGATCGCCTGCCTCCGGATCAAGCGAGAAACGACTTAGATTCGCAGCAGGTCTATCTCCTGATACCTGTTCTATTCGCTGCAGAATCGATAAACTTCCGCTATGGCAGCTTCGATGTATATCGTCGTCGAGGGCGAAGACCCGGGCTACAACATCTTCGTGAATGGCCGTGCTCTGGCGCGGCATGAAGACGCTCTCGAAAAGCTTGCGCTTCGGATTGGCGCACGCCCACTCATTGAGTTTTTCTCGGCTGATGAGAATTCGCTAGCCCTTTTGATTGAGGAGGGTGCCGGAAATCAGGACCTGATGCGCAAGCTTCCGCCGCCGCAGTGGTATCACCCGACGGAGGGGCTCTCTACGGTAACAGCTTTGGTCGAGGAGTTGGAACGCGACCCGCAGCAATTGGGCAGCGAAGGTCGAACTGTTCTTGAAGAACTGCGCGAGTACAGTGAAGTCCTCGCGAAGACGGAGCTCCGGGGTTTGCGCTGGCACCTCGCCGTAAGTTGGCGTTAGCGTTCCTGCCCGACTGCGAGGCGCCGGTGCAGAAACGCAAGTACCAAGCTGTACAGCCCCTGAGCAAGTTCCGGGTCGTACCGTACCCCTTCGTCCCGCAAAAAGGCATGCGCTCCGTTCACCTCGTGCCAGCTCAATGTAGTTCCTAATGCATTGAGCCGCTCCAGAATCTTCATGCGCCCTTCAACCGGAACATGTGGATCCTGCCGACCCCAGATCATCATGAGTTCTCCGCGAAGATCACCAGCCCGGTCTAGAGAATCATCGCCATGGCCGAGTGACGCTTTGTGCAGATCCGTCGCGTAGAAGCAGACAGTTGCTTTCACGCGGCTGTCGAAGCCAGCACGGAAAGCAAGATGGCCACCAAGACATATGCCGAGACTGCCGACAGCACCAGTGGTATCGGTTCTCGAACAAAGGTGGTCGATCACAACACCTGCATCGGCGTCGTACGCCTCGACAGGCTTCCTGTATTTGAGCTCGTTGCCGCGGTCAGAACCGGCCTGGTCATACGCCAGTACTGTGCCGGCGGGTTCGAACTCATGGTACACCTCCGGACATGCAACCACATAGCCATGTCCCGCAAAGAAGGCCGCAGTTCGCCGGATCGGATTGGTGATCTGAAAGATCTCCGAGTAGAGAACAAGCGCAGGATAGCGACCTGAAGGAGCAGGTCTCAGGATGTGTGTCCGCATGGGACCGGATGGTGTTTCGAGGGTGACTGCCTCGCCATCGAGAATCGTCATGGCGACAGTATAGGCCTGCTCGTGGCGAGGTCTTCGGACGACGGGACGGAAAGCGTCAACTCACCTCCCATTGGGGAAGTTAATGAACGCCAGCCTGCAAAGATGTTTGATCTGACGATGTTTATGACGGAGAATGGTTTGGTGCAAATAGCGCAACTCCGTAAAGCGACCGAAGGAGATCACGCGGCGGTGGAGGGATCCTTCTCTCTTCTGTCGGACAAGCTTAGTGTTCGGGAATATTTGAACACGCTTGAACGGATGTACGGTTTCATTCATACCTGGGAGCTTCTGGTGGAGAACTTGGCGCCCTCTGACCTGCTGCCGCTCGTCCAGGCGAGGGCCAGACGAGACCTCCTGCGGGTAGACATAGCTGCTTTGCAAGGGAATCCGCCTTTGCCGGTAACCGCGCCCATGCCTGCTGTAACATCGCGCTCCAAGCTTTTGGGCGCCCTTTACGTGATGGAAGGCTCCAGACTTGGTGGGCAGCTTCTCGCACGACATGTTGAGTCTGTCCTCGACCTCAGGGACGGCTTGGGAACAGCCTACTTCCGCGGCTTTGGCGATAGAACCGGATCGATGTGGAAGGAACTGCTTCAGGTATTAGAAACAGAGATACCGGACACAGAGGCTGAACTCGCCATTGCGACCGCCAGACAGATGTTTCAGGCTTTCGGCGGGTGGATGCGCTCTGACGATCCGATCTCCGCAACGGAACTGACAAGACAAGTGGAAGAGTTCCGCCGTGGCTGATACGTTTCTTCCCTGGAACGGACAGGCCGAATCGGACACGGCTGTTATTTCTGCAGCTGGGGAGCCCACTGCAAGCGTCATCGACTGTGCTGCAGAGGAGATCCGGCTTCCCGGAAGTATTCAACGCCACGGGTTCCTGCTGGTCCTTGACGAACTTGGAGATCGCATCATCTCCGCAAGTGAGAACGCGGAAGAGTTCCTGCACGCACCGCTGAAGCTCCTTCTAGGCGCGACGCTGGATGTGGTGCTGGATCGGGAGATACTAGCGGCAGTCCGGTCGCTTACAGGGCAGTCTGACGATCCCGGTCTGATGGTCTACTTAGGTGCCTTTCGCCTTAAAGGCGAGCTCTGCAGTCTGGTGACCCATTCCGTAAACGGGCGTCGCCTTCTCGAGTTCGAGAAGCTTGATCAGCTCGTGATTCCCGAGATCATGAACGCCGTCATCACGAACTTCGTCGGCAGGTTGAGCAAGCTCGAGACCACACTCGAGCTGTGCCAGGCAATCACGCGACAGGTACGAGAGTTGACCGGCTTCGGACGGGTCCTTCTTTATAGCTTCGATGAGGTGGGCCATGGCACAGTTCTGTCGGAAGAGAACGATGGATCCCTGCCGAGCTACCTGGACCTTCGTTTCCCTGCGACCGACATTCCCATGCAGGCGAGAGAGCTCTACGTCTCGAACACGATTCGCATCATCCCCGATGCGCTGTATCAGCCTGCCCGCCTGCTGGGATCATCTCGGGAGATCTCCGCGGAGCTTGATCTCTCGGCGAGCGTGCTTCGCAGCGTCTCGCCCGTTCACCTTGAGTACATGCGCAATATGGGAACCATGTCCAGCATGTCCATCTCGATTCTTTGCGAAGGCAAACTGTGGGGCCTGATCAGTGCCCACCACTCGCAACCGCGGGCTGTACCCTACTTCGTCCGTAGCGCGTGCGACATGTTGACGAAGGTAGTGGGAACGCAGCTGGCGGCTTTCAGAAACGCAGCTCGGCTCAAGAGCCTTGTCCACTTCCACACGGTGCAGAGGAGCGTTCTCACGCAGATGGCCGCAGCAAGCAACTATCTGAATGCTTTGCGGCGATCTCTCGAGGATCTTCGCCAGATTACCGCGGCCTCGGGAGCGGCAGTGATCTTCGGAGAAGAGATCCACTGCAATGGTGTGGCGCCCGGGAATGCAGAGATCCTACGGCTTGTCGATTAGTTGGACGAGAAGCCGGATCTGCAAAGCTTTCACACTTCGAGCCTTGCCACGGAGCTCGCATGGGGCGTCGAGATTAAAGATGAGGCAAGCGGGTTGCTCGCAATCCGTATCTCCGATGTGAGACGGAACTACATCCTGTGGTTTCGCCCGGAGGTCATCAGTACGGTCACATGGGCTGGAGAGCCGGTTAAGGTTCTTGATAACGCAATGCGTCTTCACCCCCGTCATTCCTTCGAAAACTGGAAGGAGACGGTCGTCGGGCAAGCTAACCGGTGGAGCGAGGTCGAGGTGGAAAGCGCTCGGGATTTTCGAGCAGCCTTGATGATGATCAGTCTTAAACGCGCGGAAGAAGCGGCAGAACTCAGTGAAGCGAGGTTCAAGCAGCTCACACATACCCTTCCAGCCCTTGTCTGGACGGCCGATGATATGGGTAGCCTGACGTATGTGAACGATCGCTGGAGACGGATGGGGTTGCCGGCAACCGGATGCTGGTACGACGTCGCAAATATCCATCCCGAGGACGCGCAGCGGGTTCGGCAACGTTGGAACGCGGCGCTGGTTGCTGGATCGTCGTTCGAAGAGGAGATTCGCCTTTTCGGCGAGGCCGAGGGAGGCGTCCGCTGGCATCTAGTTCGCGCAGTTCCGTTCCAAACTCCAGGCCGGCAAAGGGCCGGATGGGTTGGCACCTTTACTGACACGACCGAGCGTCGAGAACGTGAAGCCGCCCTTCGTATGACGGAAAAGCTGGCGACTACCGGCAGAATGACCAGCGTCATCGCCCATGAAATCAATAATCCCTTGGAGTCGATCACCAACCTGATGTATTTATTGCGAAGCGAACTAGGCAGTAACGAGGCCGCGCTCAGCTATATCTCCATGGCGGAGAGTGAACTTGAGCGGATCTCCGGTATCACAAAGCAAACGCTGCGATGGGGCCGCGAACGCACCGAGCGCACCGAAGTGATCGAGACCGAAGCGATGTTCGATGACGTGCTTCGCTTATTCGCAGGCAAGCTCCGAAATCGACAGGTGCGTGTGACCCGTCGCGACACATCGGGCGTCAAGCTAACGGCAGTCGCGGGACAGATGCGTCAGGTCGTAGCGAACCTGATTTCAAACGCTGTCGATGCTGTTCCCGTCGGTGGACAGATCTGGACGAACGCGATCCGAGAAGAGAGCTCAACCGTTCTTATCGTTGGAGATCACGGCTCCGGCATCACAGCAGAACACCAGCGACAGCTCTTCCAGCCTTTCTTCACTACAAAAGGAGATTTAGGCAACGGACTCGGGCTTTATATCTGCCATGAGATTGTGGAACGCCACGGCGGTCGCATTGAAGTCATCTCTCGTCCGGCGGAAGGCACGCAGATACGGGTAGTCCTTCCCGATCCAATCTCCCGATAGCGGTGAAGGCAGATCGTTTCAGATGTAGGAACTCGCGGACGGTTCGGTTAGGCGAAGAGGAACTCTTTGGTGCGAAGTTCTTTGACGGTGTCGCGCAGCTTGGCTGCCTTCTCAAATTCGAACTTCTTCGCCGCCTCCCGCATGTCCGACTCGAGCTTTCCGATGTACACATCGAGGTCTTGCTGGGATGTGAACTCAGGCATGCCGTCGGTCTCCTCTGTCAGATCGGCGTAGTCGGCTCTGAGAATCCCTGCAAGCCCCATCTCGAGTGGACGGTTGATCGCTTGCGGCGACAGGCCATGCTCCTCGTTGTACGCAATCTGCACTGTCCGCCGGCGATCCGTCTCATCCAGAGCTCGCCGCATGGAGTCGGTCATCACATCCGCGTACAAAATTGCGCGCCCTTCAAGATGGCGAGCGGCGCGGCCGATGGTCTGGATGAGCGATCCCTGCGATCGCAGGAAGCCTTCTTTGTCCGCATCAAGGATCGCTACGAGCGAGACCTCCGGCAGGTCTAGCCCTTCCCGCAAAAGATTGATGCCGATCAAAACGTCGTACTCGCCTTTGCGCAGATCTCGGAGCAGCTTGATACGCTCAAGTGTCTCGATCTCCGAGTGCATGTAGCGGCATCGAACCCCTACTTCGGTGTAGTAGTTCGCCAGATCTTCAGCCATTCGCTTCGTTAGCGTCGTGACCAGAACGCGCTGGTTCTTTGCCGTACGATCGCGGATCTCCGCCAGTAGATCGTCAATTTGGCCCTTCACCGGGCGTATCTCCACTTGGGGATCAATCAGTCCCGTTGGCCTGATGATCTGCTCGACGACGACACCTGCGGATTTTGTCAGTTCATACGGTCCAGGCGTCGCCGAGACATAAACAATTTGGCCTGTGCGTCCCTCAAATTCGTCGAACTTCAGCGGCCGGTTGTCCATAGCGCTCGGCAATCGAAACCCGTAGTCGACCAGGTTTTGCTTTCTTGAGCGATCGCCGTGCCACATGCCGTGTAGTTGAGGAACTGTAACGTGGGACTCATCAATGAAGAGCAGGTAGTCTCGCGGGAAGTAGTCGAGCAACGTCGGTGGTGGTTCGCCGGGAAGTCGACCGGAGAAGTGACGCGAATAGTTCTCGATGCCGTGGCAATACCCGACAGACTTGATCATCTCTAGATCGAAGCGGGTGCGTTGGTGAATCCGCTGCGATTCCACGAGCCGGCCCTCCTTCTCGAGTTGGGCCTCCCACTCAAATAATTCATTCAAAATGGATTCACTGGCTGTTTTCTTGCGTTCAGGTTGGACCACATAATGACTTTTCGGGTAGATGGGAAGGCGCGAATACATCTGCTTCACGGTGCCGAAAAGAGGGTCAATCTGAGACAGGGAATCGATCTCATCTCCAAACAGCTCAATGCGATACGCCATCTCGTCGTACGTCGGGTATACCTCTATGATGTCACCGCGAACGCGAAAGGTTCCGCGGCGGAAGTCGACATCGTTGCGCTCGTAGAGGATCTCGACGAGTCGTTTGGTGATGTCTTCCCGCCTAAGTCGTTGACCCTTCTCGAGTAAGAGCAACATGCCATAGTAGGCTTCGGGGCTGCCTAGACCGTAGATGCAGGAGACGGAGGAGACGATGATGGCGTCGCGGCGCTCGAAGAGGCTTCGTGTTGCGGATAAACGAAGCTTGTCAAGTTCCTCATTTATTGTGGCTTCCTTCTCGATGAAGAGGTCACCGGAGGGGATGTAGGCTTCGGGTTGGTAGTAGTCGTAGTAGGAGACGAAGTATTCAACTGCGTTGTTGGGGAAGAACTGTTTGAACTCGTGGTAGAGCTGGGCCGCAAGTGTTTTGTTATGAGCGAGGACCAGGGCTGGTCGGTTAGATTGGGCGATTACCTGAGCCATGGTGAAGGTCTTGCCGGACCCGGTGACGCCAAGCAGCACCTGATCTTTCTCGCCGGCGCTAAGTCCTTGTAAAAGCTCAGCTATGGCGCGGGGTTGATCGCCCTGCGGCTTATAGGTTGTGGTGAGCTGAAAGTCCATCCAAACAGGATAAATCGGACGAGGTCTAACGCGTTTTCGTCGAGGTTAAAGGGTGTTTTGTGCGGTTTTGGTGTGGGTTCGAGAGGCGGCTTCTGCCAAAGGCTCATCTTATGGAAGAAGCGAAAAGAAGATTTGAGGAGATGGCGCAATGAGTGCAGGGGCGGAGATATGGCTAGTGCGGCATGGAGAAACGGAGTGGAGTCTAAGTGGAGCGCATACGAGCCGGACGGATATTCCGCTGACCGATCATGGACGAAAACGGGCGGAGGAGCTGCGGGATTTTCTGAAGGGGACGGGCTTCGATGCGGTGCTAACCAGCCCAATGCAGCGAGCGCGGGAGACGTGTGCGATCGCCGGGCTTGGCGAGCAGGCAGTGGTCGATGAGGGACTGAAGGAGTGGGACTACGGCGTCTACGAGGGAAAGACGACAAAGGAGATCCGGGAGACCGTGCCGGGGTGGAGCGTGTGGGAGAACAAGATCGTGGATGGGGAGACGGCGGAGCAAGTTGGAGAGCGTGCGGATGGTGTGATTGCGCGGGCGCTGGCGGCGGCGAAGGCGGCTGGCGAGAAAGAAGGACGGGTGGCGTTGTTTGCGCATGCGCATATTCTGCGGATCCTGGCGGCGCGATGGATGGGTTTGGAAGCGCGCGATGGACGGCTGCTGGCGCTGGGAACGGGCAGCGTGAGCCGGCTGGGATGGGAGCGGGAGACGCGGGTGCTGGTGAGTTGGAATCGGGCGTTTGAGGGATAGGGCTGGAGAGGAGAAGAACAGGCAACCACGAACTCAACAAACGCGAAGGAGTGCAGAGAGCGCAACGTGGAGGACTGCGCTGCAGGCGGAGAGGGCAGTTTCGAGTTGCGGTTGATCCTCTGACTTGGGCGGGAGCGAAACGCGGAGGATCTTCGCTGCGCTCAGAATGACAACTAACACGATGAGGACTTGATGGTGCATGGCAGGTTGTGGCGGCGGTGGTGGGTGGTGGCGGGTGTGGGTGGTGCGTTGCTGCCGGGGGTGGCTGTGGCAGCGACCTGTCCGCGGGGGCGGGTGGTGGATGGGAGTGGGGTCGCGATTGCGGGGGCCGCTGTGGTGGGGGATGGGCCGGGTGGCCACCAGGAGCGGGTGATGGCTGATGCGACCGGGAACTTCGTTCTGCAGTGTTCGGCGGGATGGGACGCGACGGCGAGGCTGAGGGCAAGCGCCGCGGGTGTGGCGAGCAGGGAACTTGTGGGCGCGAGCGGGGACACGGTGCTGGTGGTGCGGCCGAGAGCGGTGGCGGAGCAGGTGACGGTGACGGCGACGCGGTCGGGCGTGGCGTTGGGGCCGCAGGCGGAGACGGTCGTGGCGCTTGATGCGGGGCAGATGCTGCGCTTTCCGGCGTTGACGCTTGATGAGCGGCTGCGGCAGGTGGCGGGGTTTGAGTTGTTTCGCCGGGCTAGTTCATGGGTGGCGAACCCCACATCACAGGGCGTGTCGCTGCGCGGGTTGGGATCGACGGCGGCGAGCCGGTCGCTGGTGCTGGTGGAGGGGGCTCCGCTGAACGATCCGTTTGGCGATTGGGTGCACTGGAACGAGATTCCGCCGGATGCTGTGGCGGGGGTGAATGTGGCTACGAGTGGGGGATCGGATTTGTATGGGTCGAGTGCGCTGGGGGGTGTGATTGACCTGATTCCCTCGCGGCCGGATGCGACCTTGATTGCGGGGACGCTGGCGGGCGCGGCCGAGGATACAACGGATGCGCATGGGCGGGTGGATCTGCGGCAGGGGGACTGGGGGGAGAGTTTTGCGGGGGAAGGGCTAAGGACGGCGGGGTATGTGCCGACAGCGCCGCAGCTTGCCGGGGCGGTGGATCGGGCGGCCAATGTGCATTACCAGACAGGACGGGTGGTGTTGGAACGGCGGTTCAGCTGGTTCAGTAGCCACCGCGAAGCGGGTTCCGCCACTGCGCTCCACCCCAGCGAGCAAGGAACGCTCGTCGGGGACCCTGGCCTTCGCTCCGGTCGGGATTACAGGCACAGCGGGGACTCTCTGCTGGTGAACAGCAAGACAAGCGAAGGCAACAGCAGATCCCTACGGGATGACAACCGAACAGCAGGACTCGCCGGTCGGGATGACCGTGATGGAGAGGGCGGGGGTGGTGCACTTGCGGGTGGTTCCGGTTTTAGTCAGCGGGTGTTTGTTGCGGGCAATTTGTTGAATGAGGCTCGGAAGAATGGGACGGCGGTGCAGACGAATGGGTCGCGAATCTGGCGGTGGATGGCTGGGGATGAGTGGACGGCGGGGGAGCGGGCGAGTGGGCGGATGCGGGTGTTTGGAGCGGCGGAGGGGTATCGGCAGAGCTTTTCTTCGATCAATGCGGCGCGGAGTGTGGAGACGCTGACCCGGCTGCAGCGGACGCGGACACAGGAGGTAGGTGGGTCGACGGATGCGGCGGTGCACTGGGGACGTGCGGGCGTGGTGGTGGGGGCGGATGTGCGGGATCTGCGGGCGAATGATGTGGAGCGGCCGATCGCGCGGGGGGTGGTGAGTTCGGTGCAGACGACCCCGGCGCGGCAGCGGTTTGCCGGTGGGTTTGGGGAGGTGTTGGGAACTTTTGGACGGTGGTCGGGGGCGGCGAGCTTGCGGGTGGACAGTGCGGCGAATCTTGATACAACGATGGCTACGTATTCAGCGAGAGGTGTGGCGGGGGCGACGACGAGGGTTCCCGACCGGAGTGAGACGGTGGTGAGCCCGCGGGTAGGGGTAGTGCGGGAGATGGGGCGTGGGTTTGAGGCGCATGGGGCGGGGTTTCGGGCGTTTCGGGCACCGAGCATGAACGAGCTTTACCGGCAGGGGCAGGTGGGGCAGGAGTTGACGTTGGGGAACGCGGAGCTGCGAAGTGAGCGGGCGACGGGAGCGGACGGAGGGGTAAGCTGGCGGCCGGCGAGTGGGATGGGGGCGGGGCGGGTGGGGGTGGAGGCGACTTACTTCTGGACGGAGATCAATCGGCCAGTGTCAGCGGTGCTGGTGGCGCGTACGGTGACGACCATTACGAATCGGCGGGAGAACCTGGGGCAGATCGAGAGCCAGGGAGCGGAGGTGCGGGTGCAGATGAACGAGGGGCGGGTGATCTGGGGAATGAAAGTAGGGGGCGCGGTGGGATACCAATACGCGCATGCGGTGGTGACGGGGTTCTCCGCGCAACCGGCGCTGGTGGGGAAGTGGATTCCGCAAGTGCCGCGGCAGAGTGTGACGATGCAGATGCGGGCGGCGCGGGAGCGATGGGGAGCGGTGACGGTGGCGGGGCGGGCGAGTGGGACGGCGTTCGATGACAGCTCAAATGTTTACCCGTTGCATCGGTTTTTTACGCTGGATGTGTACGGGGAGCGCGGGCTGGGGCGGGGGTGGATGGCGTTCGTTTCAGTACAGAATGTGCTGAACCAGCGGATGGAGGTGGCGCGGACGCCGCTGCTGACGATGGGGAATCCGGTGCTGGCGCAGGGTGGGGTTCGGTTTGGGTGGGGTGGGCGGTAGCGGCTTTGAGCGTCGCAAGACGTTCGCGGTAGAGAAGCAGATCCTCACGGGATGACAGACAAGAAGACGCGGGGTCAGGGCTGGCCGTGTTTGTGGTGGCTGGGGCGTTGGGCGTGGTAGATGCCGTGGTGTCCGCTGAAGAGATAGCTGGTGATGCAGGCGATGGCGGCGAAGGTGCCAGCTTCGGCGCCGAAGAGCTCGAAGGCCATGAGGGTGGAGGCAAGAGGGGTGTTAGCGGCTCCGGCAAAGACGGCGACGAAGCCCATGGCGGCGAGAAGGGAGGCGGGGAGCGGGACGGGGCCGGCGAGGGCGTTGCCGAGGGTGGCTCCGATGAAGAAGAGCGGGGTGACTTCACCGCCTTTGAAGCCGGCGCCGAGAGTCAGGGCGGTCAGGGCGAGTTTGGAGGCGAAGGCAAAGCGGGGAACGGGCTGGTGGAAGGAGGCGACGATGGTAGGGATGCCGAGGCCGATGTAGCGCTGGGCGTGGGTGGCGAGGACGACCACAGCGACGATGGCACCGCCGAGGAGGGGGCGGAAGGGGGGGAAGGCGACGATGCGTTTATAGAGGGCTCCGATGGCGTGGGTGAGGCGGGCGAAGGCAAGGGCGGTGAGGCCGAAGGCGATGCCGGCGGCGACGGCGGCGAGAAGGGTGATGGGGGAAATGGGGGTGGCGCGGGCGAGGGGGTCGACGAGGTAGATGGTGTGGTGGATGCCCCAGGCGCGAGTGGTGAGGTCGGCGATGAAGGAGGTAGCGAGGCAGGGGAAGAGGGCCTCGTAACGGATGCTGCCGACGGTGAGGACTTCGACGCCGAAGACGGTGCCGGCGAGGGGGGTTCCGAAGACGGAGGCGAAACCGGCGGCGATGCCGGACATGAGGAGGATACGGCGGTCGTTCGCAGTAAAAGCAGAAGCGAGAGTGAGACGGGGGAAGCGGCGGAAGAGAGGGGTGAGTTGGTCGGCAAGGGAGGCGCCGGTCTGGACGGCGGTGCCTTCGCGGCCGGCGGAGCCGCCGAAGAGATGGGTGAGGACCGTGCCGAGGAGGATGAGAGGGGACATTCGGGCGGGGATGGTGGTGGCGGGAGTGTCGGCTTCGGCGTGGATCTCTTCAAGGAGAAGGTTGTTGCCGGCTTCGATGGTTTGGCCGAAGAAGTGGTAAAGGAGGCCAACGGCGAGGCCGGCGAGGGGAAGGAAGTAGAGGAGTTCGGGGTGGGAGTCGCGGGTGCGGGTGGCCCAGTCGAGGGCGACGAGGAGGAGAGCGGAGGCGGTGCCGGCGAGCAGGCCGACGGGGATGGCGATGCCGAGCCAGCGGAGGGTGTGGTGGAGGGTGGCGAGAAAGGAGGGGAGGGGGCGGGCGGAGAAGCGGGTGTCTCCGCTGCGATCTACGCCCACAAGTGAGGTGCGCTCGCGGGCGATGCTGGCTTGCGGTTCGGTCGGGGTGGTGGGGTCTTGCGGCATGGGTCTCCTACGAGGATGTCGTAGGAGTCATCAGCGGGCCTGCGAGGCAGGTGCGGTTGAGAGGCGGAACCCCATCGCCTGGGTCTGTGCGGACAGGATAGCAGAGGCTTGGAGGAAAGTCCCTGAGGTGGGCGGAAGGAACAAGGGCAGAGGCAACAGCAGATCCCTACGGGATGACAACCAAAGAGCGCGGTCCACGGCATGGCAAGAGCAGGATTCATGGCATAGCGACTGATCCTTTGCGCTATAGGGATACGAGGAGGCGGGGCCAATCGGCGGTGGCGTGGGCGAGGGCGGTGGGGGTGGCGGCCGCCAGGGTGTCGGCGGAGAGGCCGAAGGTGCAGCCGAGGGAGAGGGTGCCGGCGGCCTGGGCGGTGGCGATGTCGATGGCGGAGTCGCCGATCATGACGGTTTCGGAGGGGAGGATGGGTGCGGCTGTGGCATCGGTTTGGAGAAGGAGGCTGGTAGCTTCGGCAATGAGGGTCTGGAGACCGGTGGGGTCAGGCTTCTTGAGGTGGAAGCTGTCGCCGCCGTAGATCTGGAAGAAGAACGGGCCGAGGTTGAGGCCGGCGCAGATCTCGCGGGAGGGGTTGACGGGCTTGTTGGTGAGGACAGCGAGAAGGGCGTCGGGGAGGGTGGCGCGGAGGTCGGTAAGGGCGTCGAGGACGCCGGGGTAGGGGCGGGTGTGGTCGAGTTTGTGGAAGCGATAGTGATCGAGGAAGTAGGTAAGGGCGGTGGTTACATATTGCACGTCGTGGATGTCGCCTTCGGGGTCGCCGAGGGCTCGGCGGAGAAGCATGGAGGCGCCGTCACCGATGAAGGAGCGGATGAGGGGGATAGGAAGGGGCGGGCGATGGAGGTGGGCGAGGGTGGCGTTAACGGAGTTGGCGAGATCCTGTTCGGAGTCGATGAGGGTGCCGTCGAGGTCGAAGACAAGGAGGCGCGGGGGCATGGGGAGATTGTAGTGGCGGGCGTCGGTTTGTTTCGCATGGAGGACTGGTCTGGGTTGGTGGCAGAGAAGCAGATCCCTACGGGATGACAACAAAAGGGGGTGATGCTTGGGTGATGAGGCAGAGAAGCAGATCCTTACGGATGACAACAGGTTAGCGGATATCTATGTCTCCCGAGCCGGTGATGATGCGGAGGGTGGGACCGCCGCCGTTGACGGTGCCGTTGACGTGGTGGCTGTTGATGTTGCCGGACATCTGGATCGGGGATTGGGTGTGGATGGAGCCGGACCCTGTGGTGGCGTCGAGGATGTAGCCGGCGCTGTTGCCGAGGGTGAGGTGGACGGAGCCGGAGCCGGTCTCGAGTTTGGAGTCTCCGGTGATGTGGCCGGAGGCTTCAATATCGCCGGAGCCGGTCTGAGCGCGAAGGGCGCCGTTCATGTCGTGGATGCGGATGGAGCCGGAGCCAGTCTCGACGCGAACCTCGCCCGGGGCGTTGCCATCCAATTCGACGTCTCCGGAGCCGGTCTGGAGGATAGCGGGGCCGTGAACGGCGTGGGCACGGACAGAGCCGGAGCCGGAGCCGGCTTTAAGGCTGGAGCCGACGTCCTGGGCTTCGATGTCGCCGGAGCCAGTGGAGACGTCGATGCGGGAGCCGCGGGGAAGGGTGATCTCGTACTCGATGGTGATGTTGCGGTATTTGTCGCCGGCGTGACGATCGCCAATCTGGACGGTGTCGCCGCTCTGCTGGATGGGCGGGTTGGCGACGATCTGATCGATGCGGGACTGGACGTCGCCGCCGCTGCCTCCGCCGAACCAGCTGCCATTGTTGCCGTGGAGATGGGCGGCGATGTGGAGTTGCGAGTCTGAGCCGGCGCGGAGGTGGATATAGCCGGAGCCAGTCGCGACGTTGACGGAGGGGGAGCCGGAGACGGTGAGGGTGCGATCGAAGTTGCTGTCAGCGGCGGTGGCGGCGGTGGCGACGGAGAGGGTGGAAAGGGTGAGGAGATGGCGGATTTGCATGAGGTGGCTCCTTGGAGACGCTTTGGTCGGTGGCGAGGGGAAAGCGGTGCCTCCGCTTCGGTCGGGATGACAGGTTTCGTGGTGGTGAGATGGCTCCTATACGTCGCTTTGTTCCGTTGCCGAAAGTGAATTCAGAGGTTCTTCGCTGGCGCTCAGAATGACAACTGAAGTGTGTGGGTTGCGCCAAGAAGAACAGACGGGACCTCTCCAGTGCGTTCTCCCTTCGGCAAGCGCGGGTATGCCTGCAGGTGAGAGGACGGCCTTGCTGCGAAGTTCGGAAGGGCGATCTTGCTTCTATTGCTGGAGGATGACGGTGTCGCCTTGTTTCAGGCCGGTGAGGACTTCGGTCTTGGTGCCGTTCGAGATGCCGACGGAGACGGGGATGACGCGGCGGCCCTTTTTCTGTTTGTCGTCAGGGATTTCGACGGTGGCCTTGCGGTCTTTGTCGTAGATGACGGACTGCTCGGGAACGGTGAGGGCGTTTTTGTGCTCTTCGAGGAGGATCTCGGCGTTGGCGGTCATGTTGGCCTTGAGCTCGCCGCCGGGGTTGTCGATGGAGACGCGGACTTCAAAGGTGGTGACGTTATCTTTCTCGACGCCGAGCGGAGAGATCTTAGTGACCTTGCCCTGGAAGGTCTTGTCGCGGAAGCTTTCAACCTTGATGCGGGCTGGCTGGCCGAGGTAGACCTTGCCGATGTCAGCTTCGTCGACCTTGCCCTGAACGTAGACCTGCGTGGTATCGCCGAGAGTCATCACTAAAGTGGCTGTCGATCCGAGGACGAGGATGGAGCTGACGGCGTCGCCGAGTTCGACGTCGCGGGAGAGGACGGTGCCTTCCATGGGCGAGGTGATGTTGGTATAGGAGAGCTGCTCCTGAAGCTGCTGGAGGGCGGCCTGCGATTGGGCGACCTGGGCCTGGGCCTGATGGAGTTTGGATTGATCAACGGTGATCTGGGCGAGGGCTTTGTCACGGCTGTTGGCGGCGAAGACGAACTTCTGTTGTGCGTCATCGAGGGCCTGCTGCGAGACGACACCGTCTTTCTGCATCTGTTCGGCGCGCTTGAAGGTGTGCTCGTACATGGGGAGATCGGGGGATTGGGCGGCGACGCGATCGAACTGGATGGCGGCGGTAGCGGCGGTGGCGTTTGATTCCGCGGCGGTGAGCTGGGCGCGCTGGGCGGCGACCTGGGCGAGGATCTCTACCTGATCGAGCTGGGCGAGGTTCTGGCCGGGGTGCACATGGGCGTTGATGTCGGTGTAGAGCTTGGTGACGATGCCGGAGGCTTTGCTTTTGACTTCGACCTTGAGGATGGGCTGGACTTTGCCGGTGGCGACGACCGATCGGGCGATGTCGCCGCGATCGACTTTGGCGAGCTGGGAGGGCTCAAGCTTGGCTGCGGAGCCGCGGGCGGCCATGACGACACCTAGGACGACGGCGAGGACAAGAACGGAGAGGCCGCCCCAGATCCAGAGATTGCGTTTCTTCTTGGGTGCCACGGATGCGCTCCTGAGCGGCGGATTTGGGATTTAGCGGCTCGTGAGTAGCCTACGCAAGTTTGTGACGGATGGTTCCGTGGAGTGCAGAAAAGAGAACGAAGACGGCGCAGAATTAACACAGGGGGGGTGATGGGATTGCCGGGGTGGTGGGAACGACGGCGGGTACCGCGACAACAGCAGATCCCTACGGGATGACAACCAAGAAAGTACCGGGCTGTGAGCGGCGTACGTGGGGCATGGTGGGTTGGCACAGCAGGTCCCTCCACTTCGGTCGTGATGACAGGCCTGGGTGTGGGTGATGATCGGCTATCTGGCGATAATTTCGGCGGCGAAGCGCTCCATCTCTTCGTGTTGTGGGCTGGACTGGAGGAGGACGAGATCGCAACCGGCGGCTTCGAAGTCGGCAATGCGCTGGCGGACGGTGGCGGCGGAGCCGACAAGGCCGGAGCGGAGGCCGCGGTTGGAGACGGAGTAGTCGCGGAGGGAGATCTCGGTTTCGAGTTTGGAGCCGGTGACCCACTGCTGGTAGTTGGCGTAGCCGCGGGCGGACTGTTTCACGTCGGTGATGCGGGCGACCTCGCGCTCGGCATCGGCGTCGGAGTCGCGGACGATGGAGTAGCCGGCGACGCCGAAGGATAGGGGTGGGAGATGGGGGTGCAGGGCGCGGCGGGTGCGGAGGTCGGCGATCTTGGCACCGACGACGTCCGGAGAATCGCCGTGCATGAGGTAGGAGTCGCACTTGGCGGCGATGAGGTCTTTGGCGGTCTCGGATTCGCCGCCGGCGTAGAGGGTGGGGCGGGGCTGGCGGACGGGCTTGGGGGAGAGGAGATTTTGGGCGACGTTGTAGTAGCGGCCCGTATGGGAGAAGTTTTGTTGGCTCCAGCAGCCCGAGACGACGTCGAGCCATTCGGAGGTGCGGGCGTAACGATCGTCGTGCTCGTCGAAGGAGATGCCGTAGCGAGTGGCCTCGTCCTTCCACCAGGAGGAGACAACGTTGAGGGTGAGGCGGCCGCCGGAGATGCGGTCGATGTTGGCGGCTTGTTTGGCGAGCAGGGCGGGGGAGTGGAAGGTGGGGCGGACGGCGACCATGAGCTCGAGCTTTTTGGTCACGGCGGCGAGGGCGGCGGTGGTAGACCAGGCATCGAGCGAGTCGGCTTCGGGGCCTTTGATGTCGTTGAGGTTGAGTTCGGCGATGAGGGTGAGGTCGAAGCCGATCTGTTCGGCGCGGACGGCGAGGTCGCGCACGTAGGGCCAGGTGGCGGGCATGGATTCATCGTCGATGTTGCGAAGCCAGCCGCCGAAGACGGGGAGCCAGAAGCCGAAGCGCATAGAGATACGGTATAGCCTTCACGGATGACAGGCCAGTGCTCTGGAACGTTCTATGGGATGTGGGGGGATGTTGATCCGGAAACAATCAATTTCCGTAGCGAATGGCTCGTAGTAGAGGCCTGACTCTGATCACTTCCGCGAAGACGACTTCTGAGGAGTGATACCTTCGCTGCTGGAGAAAGTAGTTGAGCGACGTTCTTTTTGAACACCCCAGCCAGTTCCGCGAGAAAAGGGCCATTTGGCGCCTTTTCGAGGTGGCGCCGTTGAGATTGAGCCTAGCAAGAGGTCGCATCTTCCGATGGTCTGGAATCAACGTTCCTCTGCATCTTGTCGGGATGCAGGGCGATCTGGACTTGGTGCTATCTCTCAGGGGCGACCCGAGCCTAAAATTTCGGCAGCTTTACGAAACGTCGGAGATCAAAACGACACTCATCTCACGTAACGGTCGGGTGTCATCATCGAAAAACTCTCCAGCCAAGCTGAATCAGCTTCTTGGACAGATGAAGAAATATAGACACACCGGTTCACCGTGTGTCGGGCTACTTGAGTTGTTCATTTACGAAGATGGTGCACTTGAGGGACTTCAGGGTCCGCCCCGAAGCGTGTTGAATCTGATTGAGCAACGAAAAAAGCTTCTTGCTCAGGACCAATACGGATATTAGGATGATCCACCTGGAACACGACCGAGTCCACGAGAGTCAATCGATCCCTGACTATTACCTGGGGCTGAAGGTAGTTCTTTTCCCGGACTTCCCGGGAGGCGCGACGCCATTGGTATCTCCGCCAAGGACGACAGAGGATGGCAAACCATTCAGATCGCTTGCCAAGTTGCTCGAAGATTTCGTCGCCTCGGAGATTGACGCGGGACATATTAAATATGGGAACTGTGTGGTGACGTTCTGTCGCGCTTGTGAGCGCTTGCTGACTCTCTCACCAAGAGGCGCCTGCGTCTGTAGGTACTGTGAGGCAGACCTTGTCTCCCAAATGGGTTAACGACAATTTCCGGCATACCGGCGGACCGTTCGGAGCTCTAGTAGTGCTCATCTCATGCGTTCGGCCTAGATGAGTACCTCTAAACGCGCTGTGGTGAGCCATAGATCTGGCTGTTTCCTGTTCAGTGGTCTATCGCTGGTTGCGAGCTACCTTATGCTTGTGCGAGCTTCTCTGGTCCCTCGACTTCGCTGCGCTTCGTTCAGGATGACGGGCTGGGGAAGGTCACATGCTGGCGGGTACTCTGGCTTCGGCTTCTAGCCAGTCGACGAGGCGGGCGAAGGGGTCGAAACCTAGGACCTGGGGGCCGTCGGCGACGAAGTTGGAGAGGGCGTTGATGTCGTAGTAAAGGCGCTGGCCGTCGCGGTCGTCGATCATGTACTCGACGCCGCCGAGCTCGATGCCGGCGGAGGCCATAATGCGTTCGACGTCGGCGATGGCTTCGGGGGGTGGGGTGAAGGCTTCGACGGTGAGTTTGGCTTTGGCCTGATCTTCGGTGGCTTCGACGGAGCATGCCGACCGCTGGAGATCGACGCCGACGGGGGTGCGGCAGATGTCGGCGGGGCAGAGGTCGAAGGTGTCACCGGTGATGCCGATGCGGATGGCGTAGAGGAACTTTCCGTTGAGGACTTCAACGCGGATGACGGCTTTGTCGCGGGCGGGGATGAACTCCTGGACGAGGGCGGTGGTGTCCATGCCGAGCATAAGGGCGTCGGGATCGCCAGCCGGGACACGGGCGGCCTGGGCGAGTTGCTCGGGGATGTCGAAGCGCTTGACGCCGGCTCCGGAGCCACCGATGTTGGGTTTGACGACGATGGGGAAGCGGAGGCCGTGGGCGGCAGCGGGGGCCTGAGACGACCGATGGATGACACGGGCGCGGGGGAAGGGGAGGCCAAGGGTCTCGAGGAGGGTGAGTTGCGAGGCTTTGGAGAGCTCGGAGCGGAAGGCCTGCGTGCCGTTGATGACGCGGACGCCGCGGGCTTCGAGGTGCTCGAGGAAGCTGCCCGTGTAGAAGATCTGATCGCCGTGGCCGCGATTCCAGGCGCTGGGGCTCATTTTGTTGAGGACGAGGGAGTATTGCTCTTCGGGATGATCGTCAGGGGACCAGGTGTGATCGACGGCGGAGAGGGCAACGAAGGGGGTTCCGCGGCGGTCGAGCTCGGTGAAGAGGGGTTTGAACCAGTGGGGCTGCTCGAAGTAGATGGCGATGGGGAGAGAGGGCATGTGGTTCGTGGGATCCTTTCGCGCGTTGCTTTCTATCATCGTCGAAAGTTGAAGGCATGTGCGAGGGGCGTGGGAATAGGAAGGGGTGCGGCGGGGCAGCGAGGATGCGGCGCTGTTTGGGAAAGCGGCTGATCTGGCCAAAGCGGACTTGATCGCTGGTGGAGGCAGGGCGGTTTGGGGTGGGTGTGGACGGTTGAAGTTTACCAAAGAAGGAATCTCTCCACTTCGTTCCGCTGCGCTTCACTTCGGTCGAGAGGACGGACGATTTTGAGTAAAGGCGCATGACGTCGAGAGCTGGCGCTTTGGGCGCTTCGCTTCAATTGGGCTTTGGGCGCTTCGCTTCAACTGGGACGACAGCGGTTAGCTGGGGCTCTGCTAGGCTCGGGAGGGAGTGTGAGGCGAGTGGGCGTGGATCGTTGAGAATCAAAGGGTGGATGGTTGGGGCGATGCTGCTGCTGAGCTCTGCCGGGACGCGAGCGGTAGTGGTGCGGGGTGTGGTAACGGATGGCCAGGGTCGGGCGGTGCCGAATGCGCGGGTGCAGCTGATCTTTGGTGCGTCGACGGCGAGCTACACCGTGACCCGGGGGGACGGAAGCTTCGAGATACGGGATGGGGATGCGGGGCGGTTTGTGCTGCTGACCTCGGCGGTGACGTTTGCGCCGAATATCAGCGAAGATTTTTATGGGGGGAAGACGGATATTGTGACGCGGCCGGTGGTGCTGTCGCCCACGGAGATCCGGACGGAGGTGTCTGTGACAGCGACGGGGTTGGCGACGCCGCTGCCGCAGTTGACGGCGCCTGTGGAGCTGATTGCAAGAGACGCGCTGGCAACGCGGGTGGGGGTCGTGGACGAGATGCGGCTGGCGCCGGGTGTGGTGGTGGTGCAGCAGGGACAGGCGGGCGGGGTGGCGAGCCTGTTTGTGCGTGGGGGTGGGTCGGATGCGACGAAGGTGCTGTTTGACGGGGTACCCGCGGAGGAGGTGGGCGGGGCGTTTGATTTCGGCACGGTGAGTTCGACGGGGGTGAGCGGCCCGGGAGCGGGAACGGGGCTGGAGCTGTATCGCGGGGCGAACAGTGCGGCGGCGGGGACGGATGCGCTGGCGGGTGTGTTGCAGATGTCGACGCCGCGGGGAAGCACGCTGCGGCCGGTGCTGAACTATTCGGGGGATGCGGGAAACCTGCACAGCTATCGGAATGAGGCGTTTGTTTCGGGGACGCGGAAGAAACTGGACTACCTGGCGGGGTACTCGCGGTTTGATACGTCGAATGCACTGAGAAATGATGAGTACCACTCCGGCACGGCGGTGGCGAACGTGGGGTATGCGCTGGGGGCGAGCACGCTGGCGCGGCTGACGGTGCGGAACGCGGAGAGCGCGGTGGGGCTGCCGGATGCGTATGACTTCCATCTGCTGCCGGCGAGCGGAAAGCAGAGCGATCAGGATCTGTACGGCGGGGGAACGATCGAGAACACAACGTTGGGTGGATGGCACACTCTGGTGCGGTATGGGATTGCGAGGAAGCGGGAGCAAGCGGAGGGGTTTCAGCCGGTGGGCGAGCCGGTGGTGTCGACGTTTGGAACGGACAGCTTTACGACCTATTACGGGTTGCCGGCTACGATCCGCGGGGCAAATGGCTACACCGTGACGGGGCAGGCAGTGTTTTTCACACCGACGGATCAGCGGGTTTCGAACCGGGATGAGCTGTATTTCCAGAGCGATTATGTGCTGCCGCACCAGGTGGCGCTGGTGTTCGGGTTTCGGTACGACAACGAACGCGGGCGGTTTGCGGGAGTGGGAGCGGACCAGCGGTTGCAGCGGACGAACTTTGGCTACAGCCTGGGGGTGCAAGGAGAGCTGGGTGGGCGGCTGTTCTACTCCTTTGGTGGAGCGATCGAGAAAAATCACCTGTTTCGGCTGGCGGGAACGCCGCGGTTCGGGCTGGCTTACCAGGCGGTGCAGCCGGGACGGCGGTTTCTGCATGGGACACGGCTGCGGGCGAACGCGGCGACGGGGGTGCAGGAGCCATCGCTAGGGCTGGAGTTTTCGTCGTTATACCGGCAGCTACTGGACGCCGGTAACACCGCGGCGATCGCACAGTATCGGGTGACGCCGGCGGGCGCGCTGCGGTCAAGGACGCTCGATGTAGGGGTGGACCAGAGTCTTTTCGGCGAGCGACTGGTGCTGAAGGCCGGGTACTTTCACAACCAGTTCTCGCACCAGTTCGACTTTGTGGATGCTGGGACGCTGCGCAGCGTGTTTGGCATTGATGCGGCCGCAGCGGGTCTGTTTGGCGCGGAGTTGAATAGCCTGGCCTATCGGGCGCAGGGACTGGAGGCGGCGGCGGAGTACCAGCCGCGGGCGAGACTTCTGATACGGGGTGGGTATACGTATCTGGCGACGCTGGTGGAGCAGAGCTTTGCGAGTGACGCAGCGGCGGCGACGGCGGGGGTGCCGACCGAGAATCCGGAGCTGCCGGGAGTGGCGATCGGGGCGACAAGCCCGCTGGTGGGACAAAGGGTGTTCCGCCGGCCGCCGCAGACGGGATACTTCGCGGCGCAATACACGGGAGAGGCCTTTGGGGTGGCGATCAAAGGATCTGTCGCGAGCCGGGCGGACGATTCTACGTTTTTGAGCTTCGAGGACCGGAGTGGCGGGAACACCCTGCTGCTGCCGAATCGAAACCTGGACTTCGGGTACGTGAAGCTGGACCTGGGATTGACGTACGCCCTGAATGGACGTGTGACGGTATTCGCGCAGGCAGAGAATCTGCTGAACAACCAGCATATGGGGCCGATTGGGTATCCAGGTTTGCCGCTGACGGCGAGGGGTGGGTTTAAGCTTCGACTGGGTGGGGAGTAGCAGGCAGAGCCGTGGGTTGGGGTTGGGGAAGCGGGTCCCTCCCCTTCGGTCTGGATGTGCGGTGTGGAGGATCCATGCTTAAAAGCGAATGGCAACCTCGCTCCGAGGTTGCCATTCGGCGGAAGAGGTTAGCGCTGGAGGCGACGGCGAACAGCACCGACAGCGCCGAGCAGACCGGTCCCGAGCAGGACGAAGGTGCCGGGCTCGGGCGTGGCGGTGAGGCTGCTGCTGCTGCTACCGCTGCTGTTGCTGACGTTGGTGGCGCTGAAGACAACGTTGTTGTACTTGGGCGAGGTGTAATAGCCGCCATAGGGGGCGATCTTGCGGGGGATATCTTCAGCGCCGAGGAGGAGGGTGCCGTCCTGTGCCGTGGCGTAGAAGGAGCTCACGCCGTCGGTGCTTTTGGTGGAATCAGAGCTTTCGGTCGGATCGATCCAACCCCCACTGGTGACCCAGTAGCCGTTTGGATTGAGGATGCTGTCGGACTCGATCTCAAAGGCGAGCTTGTCGCCGCCGTTCACGGCACCGAAGTTGAAGATCTGGCCAACGACGGAGGTCTTGTTGTTCATGGTCCAGGCGCTGTAGGTGCCGGTGGTCTCGTCGTTGAGGCGGATCAGATCGGTGGCGTCGGCGAAGGTGCTCAGGAAGGTGCCTGTGACGATGCCCGTGGAGATCGCGGTAAGGGTCGTCTGCTGGACCGGCACACCGGGATAGGGGTAGGGGAAAAGTGGATCAGCCATGCAGCTGGTTGCCCCAAGGGCGGTGATGCAGGAAAGGAGGGAGAGGAAGCGCAGTGTCATCAAGTCAGACCTCAAAGGTTCAGCTAGGCCTAATGACGCAGGTTTGTGGCCAATCCCGCGCTCTCTATTCGTTGCACTTACCTCATTCTGGTGCAGAAAACCTGCAAACTATTGCATGCAAAGGAGTTGCAGAGGAGCAAAGGATTTCTCCGGATTTGATTGGCGCGCCGGAAGGACGTTTGTTTGCGGACATTACTCGACGGTTACAGCTTTGACAAGGTTACGTGGGCGGTCGACGTCGAGGCCGCGCTGGAGCGACATGAAGAACGCGAAGAGCTGCAGGGGGATGACCTCAAGGATAGGAAGGAGGGACTCGGGGACGCGGGGAACGAAGACGACGTTCGAGGCGACGGCTTCGATCTCGGTGTCGCCATCGGAGGCGATGACGAGGGCATTGATGCGCTGCTTTGCGATGTCTTCGAGGAGCTGGAGGGACTTGCGATAGCGGACGACGGAAGAGGGATCGGTGTCGTCGCGGGTGGCGAGGACGACGATAGGCGCGCCTTCACCGAGAAGGGCGTTGGGGCCGTGTTTGAGCTCGCCGGTGGGGTAGGCTTCAGCGTGGATATAGGAGACCTCCTTGAGCTTGAGGGCACCTTCTCGGGCGATGGGGTAATGGAGGGCGCGGCCGAGGAAAAGGAAGGCTTCGGCGGTGGCGAAGCTCTTGACGATCTCGGACATGCGGCTCTCCCAAGAGGGGAGGCTGGCGGCGAGGATCGAGGGGAGGGTAGCGAGCTGTTTGAGATCGTCGGCGACCTCCGCGGCGGAGAGGCGGCCACGCTCGCGGCCGAGTAACAGGCTGAGCAGATGGAGGAGGACGAGCTGGGTGGTGAAGCTCTTGGTGGCGGCGATAGCGACCTCTTTGCCGGCTCGGGTGAGCAGGGTGGCATCGGCCTCGCGGGCCATGGTGGAGCCTTCGACGTTGGTGATGGAGATGGTGTGGGCGCCGCGGCTGGTGGCCTCGCGGAGGGCAAGAAGGGTGTCGGCGGTCTCGCCGGACTGCGAGAGGACGAGGACGGAGGGGGCCTGGAGGGTGTCGTAGCGGCGATAGGGGTACTCGCTGGCGTACTCCACGTCGACGGCGACGCCGGAGGTCTCTTCGATCATGATTTCACCGGCGAGACCGGCGTGGCGGCTGGTGCCGGAGGCGGCGATGATGAGGCGATCGGAACCGCGGAGAACGTTGCTGACGTCGGCCCAGGCTTCGGTGTTGAGGATGGTGGAGTCTCCGCTGGTGTCGACGTAGGCGGCGAGGGTGTCCGCGATGGCACGGGGCTGCTCGTAGATTTCGGAGAGGGTGACGTGGGTGCGCGGGGCGCCGACGGCGGTGGATTCACTCATAACCCTATGATGGCATGGTCGCGGGGCCGATTGCGGTGAAGAATCAGGGTAGAGGGCAGGATGGCAGACGAGCAAAAGAAGACGGCGACCAAGAGGGTAGTGGTGGCGGCGGAGGCGACGGTGCTGGGTCGCATGCGGCGGGCGCTCAATCGGATGCGCTCGCCATGGGCGATGCTCGAAGCGTTGCTGGTGGCTGTGGGTGTGGCGGTGGTGGCGGTATGGCTGGAGATTCCGGATCGGAGTGCGGCACAAATTACGATGTCGTTCGCCGTGGCGATTGGCGGGGTGGTGGTCTTCGCTCTAGCGCAGAGCTACGTCCTGACGTTGATTCGGCGGCGTGGAGGAGACCGAGTGGCGGTGTGGAAGGGAGCGTTGCTGCTGGTGGGGGTGTGGGTGGTGTCGACGGTGGTGTCGACGGTCTTCGATGCCGGGCAGATGCAGGATGTGGCGCGGGCGACGGAATGGTCTCTGCGGCCGGGGGTGAGTGCAGTCTTGAGTGCCGACACGATGGTGATGCTGCAAGGAATAGTGTGGTCTACGCTGCGGTGCCTGGTTCTGGCGGCTCTGCTGCCGTTTGCGATGGAGGGTGCCGCGACGGGGATGCGGGGACGATGGATGCAGCGAGCGGGATGGCTGCTTCTGGAACCGATGTACTGGGGTGTGGTGATGGGATGCGCCGCTGGTGGCGCTGCCGTGACGCAGGCCATGCTGCATGTGCGGCCGCAGGTGCCGGTGCTGATGGAGATTCTGTTGACGGTAACGAAGGTGGTGGTGATCTTTGCGGTCGATACAGGAGCGCTGTGCTTTGCGCTCTCAATGACGGGAACGTTTCTGCGGGATGCCCAGCTGCTTATGCGGGCACGGCCAGAAGCGCGCCCCAGTTCAGGCCGGCGCCAAAGGCGGTGAAGACCAGAGGCGAGGTGAGGGTGGGGTTGGCGGCGTGCCACTCGGAGGCGGCAATGAGCAGGGAGGCAGAAGACGTGTTGCCATAACGGGCGATGTTGACGAAGAAACGGGAGCGGTCGATGGCGGTGGCGCGGGCGACTTTTTCGATGAGGTTGAGGTTGGCCTGATGCATGAGGACGTGGCCGATGTCGGCTGGAGAGAGGCTGTGCTGCTCGAGCAGGGTGGTGACGGCGCGAGGAATTTTGCGGGAGGCCTGCGCGATGATGGTCATGCCCTCCATGTGAAGGCGATCGTTGGCGATGAAGAGGGCGTCGGCGAAGGCACCGTCGGTATAGAGGGTGTGGCCGGCGATGCGGGCGAAGCCGTGAGAGGGGTCGATGAGGGCGGCGCCGGCGCCATCGCCGAAGAGGATGGCGGTGTTCCTGCCTTCGGGGGTGCGGTCGATGCGGCGGGACATGATCTCGGAACCGATGACGAGGACGCGGCCGATGGCGGGGGCGAACTGGGTGGCGAGAGCGAGGCCGGTGAGCGAGCCGGCGCTGGCGACGGGGATGTCAAGGGCGGGGGTGCTGTTGAGGCCGAGGCCTGCGGCGACGATGGCGGCTGGGCCGGGGCAGAAGCGCTCGGCGGAGCCGGAGGAGACGACGATCATGCCGAGATCGGCGGCGGAGAGGCCGGCGTTGGCGAGGCAGTGACGGGCGGCGTGCAGGGCGAGGGTGGCGGTGGTCTCGGCGGGCGCGGCGTAGCGGCGTTCGTGGATGCCGGAGACGTCGACGATCCAGGCAGGATCTACGGCGCAGGCTTGGGCAAGCTCGTCGTTGGCGACGATGCGCTCGGGGAGGTAGTGGCCGAAGGAGTGGAGGAAGGGCATGGGTGGTGGCGTTCGATCCGAAGTTAGATCTAAGGTTCAAGGCAAGTTGCCCTCGCTCTGCAGGGCCGAGCAAAGCAGGACACCAGCAGATCCCTAAGGCATGACAACAAAGAAAAGCTAATTCACTGCTGCCAGACTTTTCCGTCAGTTGTTGGGTTACTTGCCTTGGGCTTCGAGGTAGGTTTCGACCTTTTCGATGGTGTCGAACTTGCGGGCGGAGAGATCGGAGTCGGGAACGGTGACGGAGAATTCTTCCTCGAGGCCACTGACGAAGTCTGGGAGGGCGAAGGAGTCGAGGAGGCCGGAGCCGAAGAGGCTCTCGTCGGGGGCGGGGTTGACCTCAGAGCCAGCGATGGCGTGGAGGACTTTGAGGATGCCGGGGCGTTTGTCCATTTGCGTTTCCCTTTCTGGTGCGGATGGTTTTGATTGGTGAGGATTTTGGCGCGTCGAGCGAAATTTAAGGGGGGGGTTCTTCGCTGCGCTCAGAATGACATGGTTATGGTGAATACGTTCCTATGCATGAGGAACAAAGCAAAGACAACAGCAGATCCCTACGGGACGACAACAAAGAAAGGAGTTTGCCGCAACCCTGCACGTGAGTTGCTCTAGGGTTGCTGGGTCGGGGTGGAGGAGAGGGATGGTGGAGACGTGCTGGTGCCGGTTGCGGTGGCGTGGCCGGGTAGATCGGAGAGAGGCAGGTTGTGGGCCTTGCGATAGCTATCGTAGCCCGAGAGGAGGTCGGCCATGAGGGCGTCGGCGAGGGCGCGGTAGCCTTCGCCGGTGAAGTGGGTGTGATCGGGCTGGGCCCAGCCCGCGTAGACCCATCGGCCCATGGAGCCGAGGCCACCCATGCGTCCCTGCTGATTCCAAAAGGCGCAGTCGTGGGCGCGGCAGACGGCGCGCTGGGCTTCGAGGATGGGCGCGGTGCCGGAGAAGGGGGCGAAGCCGCGATGGTGGGCGGCGGTTGCCCGGTCAGTGGGGCCGAGGACAAGGACGGAGGCGTTTGGGAGATGGGTGTGGATCGTCTCGATGAGGCGGGTGAAGGCGAGGGAGTAGATCTCGGGATCGGAGCGGGCCGCGGCTTCGTTGGTACCGTAGGCGAGGACGACGAGGTTGGCGGCGGTGTCGCGGAGGTAGGTGGTGAAGAGGGTCTGATCCCAGCGGAGGATGAGCGGGGCGACGGCGCCGTTGATGCCGATGGACTCCCAGGTGACGCCGGGCTCGAGAGTGGTGAGGCCGAAGAGGCGGACGGGGGCAGTGGAGGCGGTGGTGACGACGAAGTGATGGGCGTCTTCGGCCTTGCTCTCGGGGCAGGTGTAGTGGAAGCTGCCGGGGGTGTTGGTGGGGTTGTCGGTGGAGAGCGTGGTAATGGGCGTGCCGTTGTCGCTGACAATGACGGAGCCGCCGCCGGGCTGGCCGAGGAAGTCGAGCTGGAGGGAGGTGCAGGGGGCGTCGAGGGTGACGAACTCGCCGGGGCGGGAGGTGGTGAGGGCGACGCCGTCCATGCCGAGAAGGGTGTCGCCGAGGTCGGAGAAGTGGGTTCCGAGGGTCTGCCAGCCGCCGGACTGGGAGCGCTGCGAGCCGAGAATGCGATAGCCGGCGAAGGGGTGGCCGGGGTACGTGAAGCCTACTGATCCGTTGCCGAACTGGCGCTGGAGGACGCGGCGGGCCTCGCCCGTGAACATGTCGGCGGCGGTGTGGGAGTCGCCGAACTGGAGAATGCGGACGGTGCTGGTAGAGGGATCCTGCTGGTGCTCGGCGAGGGCGGCAAAGAAGCGGTCGAGAGCGGCGGGGAGGGTGATGGCGGTGTCCCCGCGGGAGAGGGTAGAAGCGATGGCACTGATGGCATCAAGGTGGGAGATCGGGTCAACGTGGACAAGGTGGCGGGAGCTAAAACGGGAGTGGACGGTGGCCATCTGCCTGGATTTATTGGAGTGTGTTGCTTTGGTGGCGGTGTGGTGTGTGGATTTGACGATTGATTTATGGGGGGCGGGTTTCTTGTGGGGTGGTGGGGCGGCGGGCGCGGTTGTGGTGGCGGCCAGGGAGAGCAGCAGAAGTAGCCAGGCGAGAGTGGTGGTGGCTAGGCGAAATGCAGGTTTCTCGCGGTGCTCGGAGTGGAAGGAAGAGAAGCATGAGCGAGGGCAGAGGATGGGGGAGAGGCGATGCAGGAGAACGAGGAGCGGCAGAGAGGAAACGGGTGTGGGAGCGTGCACGGGCTTGGTGGTCATCGTCCTCCGGGTTCAGATGAGTTTGACGGATCTGCGGAGGTTGGGGAAGGTGGTGGGGGTGAATGGGGGGCGGCGGAGGGCTTTTGGGGAGTGGGCGATGTGGGCGGGGGATCGCTGATCGCTTTGCCCGGCGAGCGAGGTAAAAGGAGTTCTCCATTACCCCCTCGGTTCGCGTTGCTCTCTCGGGGTCCGGTCGAAATGACGGCTGGTTTGGAAGGCGGAGCGATGGCGGGGGAGAAGCGGGTCCCTCCACTCCGCGTTGCTCCGGTCGGGATGACAGGATTGAGGTGATCCGCGCTGTGGCCGTGGGTTTGTTTCCAGCGGTCGTAGCCGAGGTCTAGGTTGGTGATGAGTTGCCCGGCGACGATGAGTGCGCCTTGTGGGGTGGGATGGATGAGATCGGCGGTGACAAGGCGGGGTTTGGCGGCGGTCCAGCGGGACATGGTGCCGTCGCCGCCCATGGCGTTGAAGGTGTCGAAGAAGGCACAGTGAAGATCGGCGGCGACGCGGCGCTCGATAGCAACGATCTCGGGAATGGTGGGCATGGTGTGGATCTCGTTGAGGCCGCCGCGCTCGCCGCGATCCATCGGGCTCATGATGAGGATGGGGACGTCGGGGAGCGCGGTGCGGAGTTTGGCGATCGCGAGGCGGAGTTCTGGCTCGTACTGTTCCTTGACGAAGCTCGGGAAGGTGCTCTCGTTGGTGCCGTAGTTGATGATGACGAGTGCCGGGTTGGCGTGGCGGAGTTCGGCGGCCCAGGGACCAGGGGAGAAGGTGCGGGAGAGGACGGTGGTGGAGGCTCCGTTGAGACCGAGTGAGTCGTAGAGGATGCCGGAGTTGCCGCGGCGGAGATCGATGCCGAGGAGCTTGACCGGGCCACCAAACACGGAGAGATCGAGCGCCGTGGTGACGGTGGGGAGAGGGACGAGGTGGGCGGTGGGGATGTCGGCAGGGCCGGCGGTGGAGATGGTTGCGAGAGGGATGCCAGCCGCAGAGAGGGTGATGGTGCCGCCGTTGGGCTCGGTGAGGTACTGCAGATCGGCGGCGGTGAGGGTGTGGTCGGTGAGCTTGAGAGTGCTGGTGGCGTCGGGGCCGCCGACGAGGGTGGCTCCGCCGAGGCCATAGACGCCCTGGCGCATGGAGCCGACGCCGGTAAGGGATGTCCAGCCGTGGTCGGAGACGGTAACGCCGCGATGGCCATACCAAGCCCAGGGTTTGGCGATGAGGTTGAAGCCGGGACCGGCATTTCCAAAACGCTGCTGGAGCAGGGCCCGGGCGTCGCCGGTGATGAGGTCGGCGGTGGTGGGGGAGTCGCCGTAGTGGAGGATGGTGACGATTTGGGGTTTCGCGTGGCTCTCGAGGGTAGAGAGCGAGGCGAAGAAGGGATTGAGAGCGTTGCTGTCGTCGATGAGGACGGGGGAGATCCCGGCCGAAGATGCGGGCTTTGCGGAGGCTTTGGTTTGCTCGGCGGGCTGCTGGATGCCGTTGAGTGGAGCGGTGGGACTGGCGGCAGCGGGGGCGCGGGGGAAGCGGAGATCGGCGGCCTGCCGGAAGATTCCGGGGGCGAGACCTGAGTTGAGGTCCTTGAAGCGGTGCCACCCGTAGAGGAGGGCGGTTGCGGTGAGAGCGGCCAAGGCGGCTTTGCGGGGGAAGGGGGAGCCGGGTGGCCGCTGCGGCGCGACAGGTGGGGTGGGGGTGGCCATGGGGTGGGCTAGAAGTTGCCATAGACGAACGGGGCGGAGCCTTTGCCGGCGAAGGTCTGAATGAGGAGTATCAAGCCGGCGAGGGCGGCGCCCTGGATCCAGAAGGGAAGGTTGGCGACGAGCTTCTCGGACCGGGTAAAGGTGATTGGTGGCAGGCAGTGGAGGACGATGGCAAGGGTGAGGACGCCGAGGACGGGGAGGGAGAGGTTTTCAGTGTTGAAGGTGGCGGAACGGATCTGGTTGAGGACAGCGACGGCGTCGGGGATGGTGGCGGCGCGGAAGAAGATCCAGGTAAAGCAGACAAAGTTGAAGGTGAGGAAGGTGCCGAGGATCTTGCCGGGGAGCGAGGCTTGGCGACGGGCTTTGACGGGACCGCGAGCGCGTTGCCAGAGAAAGACGGTGGAGAGGCCGAGGCCGTGGAGGGCTCCCCAGACGAGGAAGGTCCAGGCGATGCCGTGCCAGAGGCCGCCGAGCAGGAAGGTGATGAAGAAGGCGGTGCAATAGCTCAATCGCAGCCACTTACGGCTTTTCGGGATTGGATCGAAGACGAAGTCGGTGAGCCAGGAGGAGAAGGTCATATGCCAGCGCTTCCAGAAGTCCTGGAGGTTGAGGGCGAGGTAGGGGCGGCGGAAGTTCTCGGGAAGATCGATGCCGAGGAGAAGGGCGACGCCGATGGCGAGGTCGGTGTAACCGGAGAAGTCGAAGAAGAGCTGGAGGGCGTAGCCGTAGACGCCGATGAGGTTTTCGAGGCCGCTGTAGAGAGTGGGGGTGTCGAAAATGCGATTGACGAGGTTGTCGGCGAGGTAATCGGCGATGAGGAGCTTTTTGACCAGGCCGGTGGCGATGAGAAGGAGGGCTCGGGCGGCGAGGGTGTTGTCGAGGCGGAAGGGGGCGGCGATCTGGCAGAGAAGTTTGGTCTGGCGAGGGATGGGGCCGGCGAGGATGGACGGGAAAAAGAGAGCGGAGGCGAGATAGGTGAGGATGTCGGTGGTGGGTTCGGCATCGCCGCGGAAGATGTCGATGGTGTAGCTGAGGGATTGGAAGCAATAGAAGGAGAGGCTGAGGGTGAAAAGCCAGGCGAGGCGGTCACCGACGACGAGCGGGAGGCTTTTGAGGCTGAGAAGGGCGCCGAGATTGATCAGGAGCGAGAGGCCGAGGAGGTTGCGGCGGGTTGTGCTGGAGGTCGTTGCAGCCATGCCGAGAGCCAGACGGAAGTCGATGGTGGCGGCGACGGCGAGCAGAAGGTAGACCGGGCCGAACTTCGCGAGGAAGAAGCAATTGGCGAGCAGGAGGAAGATCTGCTGCCAGCGACGGCTCGGTGTGGCGGCCCAGAAGAGAAGGCATACGACCAGGAAGAAGGCGAAGAAAGGGGGCGTGCTGAGGAGCATGGTGGGTTTGCGGAAGAGCGCTAAGAGGAGCTAACGACCTGCCAGAGCGGGCGAGGGGGTTACTCCAAGATCAACACGAAACGGTCGGGTATGCAATAGGAAGAGTGATGGAAGTAAGGGGTTCGGAGTGGCTTGGAGAGTCCCTTCGGTAACGGCCAGCGTGCCTCTCTATAGGGTCGCCAGCTTGCCACCCCTGGATCGGATTAGTAAACTTTCATGAGCACGTCGACAGTAAAGAAGTGAGGGATGTTTGAATTTTTCTTCTCCTAAGGTTCTAGGATCACTTGTTTTGATGGCGACCGGCACAGTCGGTCTTGGGTATTCTGCCACGCATCTTTTGACTCCGGGATCGGCGACGATCCGGACGCAGTTGGCACCACCGGCACCTGTGGTTCCTGCGGTGCAGGTGAAGGGAAAGAAGAAACGGCACTTGCTGGCGGGGATCGCCTCCTGGTATGGCGAGGTTCTGGATGGGCACACGACCGCGAGTGGAGCGATCTTCCATAAAGAAGAGATGACGGCGTGTCACCCGACGCTGCCGTTTGGAACCCTGGTTCGGGTGATCAATCTGCGCAATCGTAAGTCGGTCGTAGTTCGCATCACGGATCGGGGGATCCTATTTCCGGATCGGGTGATCGATCTATCGTCGGGGGCTGCCATCAAGATTGGCATGCTGCGGGCGGGGATTGCTCCGGTTCGCCTGGAAGTACTGTCACCGGCTCGAGGCTAAGACCTTGCGGGTGCTGTGCGGGCTGAGTTTATGAGGGTAGTGGTGAGGAGGCGTTTGATACGCCTCCCTGCCCGCACGAGTTTTGTTGGGTGTTCTGCCACGCCGTGGGTGCGTGAGACGGTGTCCTCCTCGGCTAATTTGTACTGATCGAAAGAAGATTGCGTTACTTGGCTGGGCTTTGAGAAGAACTTTGTCGAGGCGGCGGGTGATGGCGTAGTTTGTTTGTTTGTGTGGCATAGCGAGTGGCTTGGGGCGGGTGGTGATCCGGTCCTGATTTGCGACTTATCCACAAGGCATTCCACCTTGTCGGATCGAGTCCCCCATATATAGTGGTCTTCATGCCAACCCTTCGCCTATACTGAAGAGGTCGAGTGCTCCCTCAGAGGATGTGGCGAGGCGCAGAGACCCTCCCGTTATGGTGTGTTTTTAGATAGGGTGAGGGCCATTTTAGGCGGAGTTTGTTGCGGTGCTGCTGGTTTTAGTCGGGGTTGCGGCGGTGAGTGGAAACGTGGACCTGCTTTCTTGCCGAGGCAATGATTCGGTCAGGTCCGAGACGATAACAGGTGGTGCTCCGGCGGAGCACGGGCGGCAGCGGATCGTGGCGACTGCAACCGACACAGACAGATGAAGGTGGGAGAACGAAACCGATGGCGACAACGATTAACACGCAAAGAGAACTTTCCGACCTGACACCGAGCTTCCCCCCGCGGGTGGAAGAGACGCAGACGATGCATGTGCGCAAGCGGAATGGGTCGCTTGAGCCGGTGGATGTGAACAAGATTGTGAAGGCGGTGCAGCGAAGCGCGTATGGGTTGAACCATGTGGACGCGATCCGGATTGCGTCGAAGACGATCGGTGGCTTGTATGACGGGGCCACAAGCCGGGAGTTGGACACGATCTCGATCGACACGGCGGCGAGCCTAATTGCGGAAGAGCCGCAATACTCGAAGTTGGCGGCGCGACTGCTGCTGCAGACGATTCTGAAAGAGGTGGCGAACCGCAACCTGCACAGCTTCTCGCAGGCCGTGGCGTACGGGCACCAGGAGGGTGTGGTGAGCCCGGCGACGGCGGAGTTTGTGCAGACGCACATGCGGAAGCTGAACCATGCCATCGACGAGACGCTGTCGGACCGGTTTGAGTACTTCGGGTTGCGGACCGTGTATGACCGGTACCTGCTGCGGGATCCGATCTCGCGCAACGTGATTGAGACGCCGCAGCACTTTTTTCTGCGCGTAGCGTGTGGCCTGGCGGGGACGCCGCATGAGGCGATCGAGTTTTACCGGCTGATTGCGAGCCACGACTATATGCCGAGCTCGCCGACGCTGTTCAACTCGGGGACGAAGCATCCGCAGATGTCGAGCTGCTACCTGCATGACTCGCCGGGGGACTCGCTCGAGTCGATCTATGACGCGTACAAGAATGTAGCGCTGCTGTCGAAGTTCTCGGGCGGGATTGGGCTGGCGTTCCACCGAGTGCGGAGTGAAGGATCGCTGATCCGGGCGACGAACGGGCTCTCGAACGGGATTGTGCCGTGGCTGCGGACGCTCGACAGCTCGGTTGCTGCCGTGAACCAGGGCGGCAAGCGTAAGGGTGCGTGCTGCGTGTATCTGGAGCCGTGGCATGCGGACGTGGAGTCTTTCCTGGAGCTGCGGGAGAACACGGGTGATGTGAGTCGGCGGACCTACAACCTGAACCTGGCGAACTGGATTCCCGATCTGTTCATGAAGCGTGTGAGCGAGGACGGCATGTGGTCGCTGTTTGATCCGAAGGTGGTGCCGCATCTGCCGGACCTGTATGGCGACGAGTTTGTGGCGGCGTATGAGAAGGCCGAGGCGGAGAAGGTCTACGAGCGGCAGGTGAAGGCGCGGGACCTGTACTCGCGGATGATGCGATCGCTGGCCGAGACGGGCAACGGATGGATGACGTTCAAGGATGCCTGCAACATCAAGAACAACCAGACGGGTAAGAACGGCAATGTGGTTCATCTTTCGAACCTGTGCACTGAGATCACCGAGGTGACGAGCAAGGACGAGACGGCAGTGTGCAACCTGGGATCGATCAACCTGGGCCGGCACGTGAGCTATGACGACGCAGGCAAAGCGGGCTTCGACTTCGAGAAGCTGGAGCGCACGGTGAAGACGGCGGTGCCGATGCTCGACCGCGTGATCGACATCAACTTCTATCCGATCCAGCAGGCCTCGAAGTCGAATTCGAAGTGGCGGCCGGTTGGGCTGGGCGTGATGGGGCTACAGGATGTGTTCTTCCAGATGGGTCTCGCGTTCGATGCACCGGAGGCACAGGCGCTTTCGACGAAGATCCAGGAGGAGATCTACTTTCATGCGATGACAGCGAGCTGCGAGCTGGCGGAGCGCGAAGGGGCGCACCAGACGTTTCCCGAGACGCGGATGGCGGAGGGCAAGTTCCAGTTCGATCTGTGGAATGTAACACCAAGTGATACAGATCGATGGGATGCGCTGCGGGAGCGGATCAAGAAGAGCGGGATGCGGAACAGCTTGCTGATTGCGATTGCGCCTACGGCGACGATTGCCTCGATTGTGGGTTGCTATGAGTGCATTGAGCCGCAGATCTCGAATCTGTTCAAGCGGGAGACGCTGTCGGGCGAGTTCCTGCAGGTGAATCGATACCTGATTGAGGAGCTGAAGCGGCGCAATCTGTGGACGGAGGAGATGCGGATGCGGCTGAAGCTGTCGGAAGGATCAGTGCAGGGCATCGACGAGCTGCCGGCGGATCTGAAGCTGGTGTACCGGACGGTGTGGGAGGTTCCGATGCGGGGGCTGATCGACATGGCAAAGGCGCGGAATGCGTATATTGATCAGTCGCAGTCGCTGAATCTGTTTTCGGAGTCGCCGAACATCGGCAAGTTGAGCTCGATGTATATGTATGCGTGGCAGAGCGGGTTGAAGACAACCTACTATCTGCGATCGCGTCCGGCGACGCGAATTGCAAAGACGACGGTGCAATCGACCAAGGCGGAGCATACGTTGGCGCGGCCGGTGCCGACGGTGCCCTCGGTGGCGGCGAGTGTGGCGACGGCGGGGCCGGTGAGTGCGGCGGATGCGGTTGCGTGTTCGCTTGAGAATCCGGAGAGCTGTGAGGCTTGCCAGTAGATTGGCAGTGCGGTGGAGGGAAAAGCGGGTTCCTCCACTTCGCTGCGCTTCGGTCGGGATGACAGAGATTCGTGGTGGAGGAAGAAAAGCAGGTCCCTCCACTTCGGTCGGGATGATAAGGCTTGTGGAGTACGGGCAAAATGCGGGGGTTCTTCGCTCCGCTCAGAATGACAGCAAAAAAGGCAAGAGCGAGAAGCCGATTCCTACGGGATGACAATCAAAGAGGCAACAACGGAAGCGACGACAACAGCGATAGCAACGCTTTGCGTGGTTTCGAAAGTTTATATGGGAGTGTGAGTGATGGCGACAGCACCAGTGGTTGAGCAACATACAGCGGCGACGGCGCATACGCCTTCGTCTTCAGTGGCGGTTCCGCAGCAGATTCTGGATCCGGGTCTTTGCCTGACGCTGCGGCCGATGGCGTACCCGGTCTTTTATGACATGTTCCGGGATGGAATCAAGAACACGTGGACGGTGGAGGAGGTTGATTTCTCGACTGATCTGGTGGATCTCAAGCAGCGGTTGACGCCGGCGGAGGTTCATCTGATTCAGCGGCTGGTGGCGTTCTTTGCGACCGGCGACTCGATCGTTTCGAACAACCTGGTGTTGAACCTGTACAAGCACATCAACTCGCCGGAGGCGCGGCTGTACCTGTCGCGGCAGCTGTACGAGGAGGCGGTGCATGTGCAGTTTTACCTGACGCTGCTGGACAACTATGTGCCGGATCCGGATGAGCGGGCGGCGGCATTTGCGGCGGTCGATAATATTCCGTCGATCTCGAAAAAGGCCGACTTCTGCATGAAGTACATGGATTCGATTCAGGAGCTCGAGACACTGGAGACGAAGGATCATCGGCGGCAGTTTCTGTTGAACCTGATCTGCTTTGCGGCGTCGATTGAAGGCCTATTCTTCTTTGCGGCGTTTGCGTATGTGTACTTCCTGCGGTCGAAGGGCCTGCTGCATGGGCTGGCGAGTGGGACGAACTGGGTCTTCCGCGATGAGAGCTGCCATCTGGAGTTTGCGTTTGAGGTGGTGAATGTGGTGCGGCGGCAGGAGCCGGATCTGTGGGATGCGGGGCTCGAGAAGCAGATTGTCGAGATGCTGGAAGAGGCGATCGATGCGGAGGCACAGTTTGCCGAGGATCTGCTGAGCGGCGGTGTGGCCGGGCTGAGTGTTCGCGATATGCGGGCGTATCTTGGCTATGTCGCGGACGCACGGCTGGCTCGGCTGGGTATGGAACCGCACTTCAAGACGAAGAATCCGTTCAGCTTCATGGAGCTGCAGGATGTGCAGGAGCTGACGAACTTCTTTGAACGCAGGGTGTCGGCGTACCAGACGGCGGTTCCGGGCGAGGTTGGGTTTGGGGAGGACTTTTAGGAGTCAGGTGTCAGTGATCAGGTGCTGGTTGTTGGGCGGGGCTTTGCGGCTCCGCCCTTTCTTTCTGTGGAGGGGTATGGCTGCTGTGGTGGGTTGAGCGAACGGATCTCTCCACTTCGCTGCGCTTCGGTCGAGATGACGGGAGGCGCTGCGCTGCGGTCGAGATGGCGGAGGCGGTTTGCTTCGGTCGAGGTGACGGAGGCGGTTTGCTTCGGTCGAGGTGACGGCGGAGTGGCTGGCCTGCTTAGGCTAGGCTTTGGTTTGTTTCATGGCGGCGTAGTTGCTGCTGACGCGGTCCCAGTGGATGACCTTCATGAAAGCGGCGATGTATTCGGGGCGGCGGTTTTGGTATTTGAGGTAGTAGGCGTGCTCCCAGACGTCGACGCCGAGGACGGGGGTGTGGCCGAGAGAGAGGGGGCTGTCCTGGTTAGACGTGGTCTCGATGGCGAGGGTTCCGGAGGCGTCGCGGGTGAGCCAGGCCCAGCCGCTGCCGAAGATGCTGGCACCGGATTTGGCGAAGGCGGTCTCGAAGGCGGAGAGCGAGCCGAATCTGGCGTCGATGTCTTTGGCGAGTTCGGCTTTCGGAGCGGTGCCGCCGGATTTCGAGAGGATGGGCCACAGAAGGTGTGGTTTGCGTCGCCGCCGCCCTGGTTGCGAACCGCGGTGCGGACGGATTCCGGGAGGGAGTTCAGGTTGCTGAGAAGTTGCTCCGGAGTTTTGATGGCGAGCTCGGGATGGCTGGCGACGGCGATGTTGAGGTTGTTGACGTAGCTGGCGTGGTGCTTGTCGTGGTGGAGATGCATGGTTTCGGCGTCAATATAGGGCTCGAGGGCGTCGTAGGCGTAGGGAAGTGGCGGGAGGGAGAAGGGACCGGTGGGGGCGGGCGGAGCGACAGGGGCCTGGGAAGCAGGTTCGGCTGCGAGGGTTTCGGCGAGGCTGGAGGAGGCGAGGACGCAGCCGAGGGCACCGGCGGATTTGAGCAGGGATCGACGGTTCATGGTGGCGGGCTCCTGTGGTGAGGTCTTGGGGGATGGTACGCCAGCGGTGTGGCCGAGGGGTTTGATCTGACGCGGGCATGAGAGACCGGCGGACGGCCAGACTGCTGCTGGGGCTTGGCTGAGAGATTGTGGGATAGACCTCACGAGCCGTCTCCGTTGCGAAACGGGCTCGTGAGGTGATGGAGCGGTTGATCACTCTTTGGGCGCGCGCTTGCCCCTGGTGTCCTCGAGTTTGTCGGCGTCGTGGTGCTTGATGGAGGCGAGCGCTTCGGCGGCTCGGGCGAGTTCGAGCGCGCCGCGGAAGTTCCCCTTATCGAACGCGGTGCGAGCGTCGTCCAAGGTTTGGCGGAGGAGGTCGCTCAGGGATGTGTCCTTGGCGAGGTCGTGCTCTTCGGCGTGCTCGAGAAGTTTGCGGAACTCGCGGCGAATGGCCTGTTCGAGGTCGGGGGAGACCGGGGCCGCCGAGGCTGACGTGTTGGCGGCAGAGGCGAAGCTGAGGTGTTCGGCGGCGCGGAGCAGGTCAGCCGCGGGACGGGCGTCATCGCGAGTAATCGAGGTCTGGGCGAGGCGAACGAGCGTTGCGACAGCCTCAATTTCGGTGAGAGCCTGGAGGGCTTCTACGCGGCCGAGGTGCTCGAAGGCACGGCGGAGGTGCTTGCCTGAGGGCTTGTCAGCGTGCTTCTTCGGGTGTTTTTTTGCGTGTTTTTTGCCCGGCTTGGCGGGCGGGTCTTCGTCGTAAGGCGGTGGGGGCGGTGGTGCCTGTTTCTTTGACTTCGGAGTGAGGGCAGTGGACTTTCTGGCTAGTGCGGTTTGCTTGCTGGTGGGCATTACGGCGCGTCCTTAGGGTGAGGTGAAGCGTGAGTGTGAGTCCGCAACGTGCGGGATAACGGTGTTCGGTTTGGATACCAGTGACGTAGACGGTTCGCCATGCAGGATCGCGGCTGGTTGTCGATGCGCTGCGCTCCTCGTCCATGCTTTGAGGATATGCCCTTGAGTCTGCAGGTCGCGAACGGTCGCGGTGTGCCACGCCGGTGGTGGGCTGTGTCGGGGCTGCGGATGACAGCTGTGCGAGCAGCGAGTTAGGGCTGAGTGATGGATTCACCGAGGAGATGGGCGGTGTCGAGAAGAGTAAGAAGGATGCGGCGGAGAGCGGTTTCGCGGCCGGAGGGGTCGTACCACTCGGCAAGGGTGTGGATGCCGCCGCCGGTGCCCCCGGTTCCAACGGCGACGGCGGGGATACCAAGGGAGAGTGGGAGGTTGGCGTCGGTGGAGCCGATGCGGATCTCGGAGCGGAGGCCGAGGTGGCGATCGACGGCGTGGATGGTATGGAGAAGGGGGGAGTCCTGAGGGAGGCTGGCGGCGGGGCGATCGCCAATGCGCTCGACTTCGAGGGTGGCCGGGCGGTGAGAGGAGTTGGCCTGGTTGGCGGCGGCGAGGACGTTTATGGCGGTGCGAAGGAGGAGGTCGGCGGTGGCCGAGAGGGTGCCGGGATCGGTGGAGCGGAGATCGAGCTGGGCGGTGGCGGAGGACGGGATGGAGTTGACGGAGGTGCCGCCGGAGATGAGGCCGGGATTGAGGGTCGTGCGTGGGTCCGAGGGCAAGGGGAGATCGGCTAGCGTGGTGAGGATGCGGGAGAGAAGACTGATGGGGTTGGGGGCGCCGGAGTCGGTCCAGGAGTGGCCGCCGGGACCGGAGACGGAAAGGCGAAAGCGCTGGCTGCCGAGGGCGCGGGTGACGATGGCGGAGTCGCCGGCTCCATCAAGGACGATAGCGGCGGCGATGCGGCGGGCGAAGAGGCCGCTGGTAAAGAGGTGACGGACGCCACGGAGGTTGCCTTCGCCCTCTTCACCGGTGTTGGCGCAGAAGAGGACGGTGACGGGAGGGGTGATGGAGGCGAACTGGAGGGCGGCGGCGAGACCGAGCAGAGCGGTGAGGCCGGCGGCATTGTCGCAGGCACCGGGGGCGAGGATGCGAGAGCCGTCTTCGGTGGGGGTGCACGAGATTTCGGAGGGGAAGACGGTGTCGAGGTGAGCGGAGACGAGGAGAACGGGGGCGTCAGGAGACGGGATGGCAGAGAGAAGTTCAGCGAGGGCGTTGCCTTCGTCATCGAGGTGAGGGTTGGATAGGCCCAGGGAGCGGAAGATCTCGAGGACAGCGCCGGCACGAGGGCCTTCCGCGAAGGGCGGGGCGGGGATGGCGACGAGGTGGAGGAGCCATTGCCGAAGCTGCGGCTGATGAAGATGCAGCCAATGGAAGGCGCGATGAACCGGGGTGGCGGCGGCGAGGGTGGCGATTCTGCGCTGTGCGCTGGCGACGGGGTTGGTGGCGGTGGGGATCATGGGTACTGGACCTCCACCAAGAAGAGGCCGCGGGCGGGCGCTGTGGGCCCGGCAGCTGATCGGGCGCGGGCGGCGAGGACGGCGGAAATGCTGTTGGGTGAGAGGCGGCCGGTGCCGGCCAGGACGAAGGTGCCTACGAGGTTGCGGACCATGTGGTGGAGGAAGCCGGTGCCGGTGACGCGGTAGACGAGGAGTCCATCGGGGGTGCAGGTCCAGACGGAGGTGTGAATGGTGCGGCAGGGAGAGGGCGGGGTGTCGGGGTAGACAGTAAGCGGATGGGCGGGGAGGAAGGGTGGTGTGGCGAAGCCAGATGCGAGGCAGGTAGCGGCGGCGAAGCTGGTGAAGTCGTGGGTGCCAAGGACGGCCTGCGCGGCTGTCTGGAGAGACGGTGTATGGAGGGGGAGCGGACAGTCCCAGACGAACGGAGCGAGCATGGGAGAGCAGATGCGATCGGGCTCTGGCGCGGCTGTTTTGAGGGACGGGAGCGGGTCAACGAGGAGGGGGCGGCGGGGGAAGATGCGGTACTCGTAGGTTTTGGAGGTGGCGCTGTGGCGGGCATGGAAGGGTGGGGCGGCGAGCTCTGCGGAGAGGACGCGGATGGAGGGCGGGAGGATGTGGTTGAGGGCGCGCTGAAGATTGGCAGCCGGAATGGGCGTAGCGAGGGTGAAGCTGGCGACCTGCGCCAAGGCATGCACGCCGGCGTCGGTGCGGCCGGAACCCTGGGGGAGAACATGCTCGCCGGTGATGCGGGCGAGAGCCGCAGCGAGAAGGCCCTGAACGGTGGGGAGGCTGGGTTGGATCTGCCAACCATGAAGGTGTGTGCCGTCGTAGCTGAGGATTGTCTTCCAGAGCGGCATTGGATCGACGGTACCACGGCGGTCGCGATCGGGGATGCGGGTATACTTTCTCGACTACGGAGACTCTTTGCGGAAACTCTGGAACCAAGAGAGGCGAGAGCGCGTATCTGCCTGCAGCCAACGCGGTGTGGCGTAGCCAGCAACAAAGAAACCGAGTCGTTGATGGTTGGTTGAGCGTCTAGTGCTGTATTCAAGGGATGCAGAGGGTTCTGGGCGCAGTTTGCCCGTGACGTGGATGGAAGAGACAGGAAAGCCCTGTGTCGCGCAACAGGTGTGCGGCAGAGGCAAGAGCTTGGAGAACGTATCGTGACGATTCGAGAGTTGCAGGCAGCGGCGAGCAGCGCCCTTCTGATTATGAGTCTGACGACGCAGCCGATGCTGGCGCAGGCGACGCCGCCACAGACGGGCGTGGCGCCGCAGCAGGTCAGTCCAACGGCCCCGGCGGCTGCGGCACCGGTGCAGAACGATACGACGGGCGTGACGGGTCTGCCGCAGGCGCCGGCGCCGAAGCCGACCGAGCCATTTGGTCTGCGGGATACGGGGAAGGACTACACGCGGCCGAAGTCGCACTTCCAGAACAAGTTTGATCTGATCGCACCGTACACGGCGACGGATGTGCCGCTGCCGAAGCTGACGAACTCCGAGCGCTTGGCGACGCTGCTGAAGGATGGAAAGATTTATCTGAGCCTGTCAGACGCGGTGACGCTGGCGCTTGAGAACAATTTTGATATTGCGATTGCGCGAATCAATTTGGACATTGCCGACACCGATATCTTGCGGGCGAAGTCTGGCAGCACGCTGCGCGGTGTGTCGACCGGGCTGGTAACGGGGACCCTGGGCGGAACGACGACGACGATTGCGGGTGGTGGCGGGCCGGGTGGAACGGCGACGGCGACGGGCGGTGGCGGTACGGGTGCTTCGGGATTGGTGCTGAGTACAAATGGCGGTGGACCGCTGCCGTATAACTTTGATCCCGCGCTGATAGGGACACTACAGTATGAGTCGGCGCGTACGCAGCAGACAACGCAGTTCATTACGGGAACGAACTTCCTGAACCAGGCGACTGAATCATACAATTTTGGGTACCAACAGGGCTTCAAGACAGGGACGCTGCTGAACGTAACGTTCAATAACTCCCGATCGACAACGGACAACCAGCGATCAAGCTTTAGCCCACAGCTTCAGACGACGGCTCGTGCGCAGGCGACACAGCATCTGCTGCAGGGGTTTGGGACGGGGTTGAATACCCGTTTTATCCTGCAGGCCAAGAACGATCGACGCATTACGGATTCTGCGTTTCGGCAACAGATTATCTATACGGTTTCTCAGGTTGAGAACATTTATTGGAGCCTGGTGAGCGCGTATGAGGATGAGCAGGCGAAGGAGCGGGCGTTGCAGCAGAGCACGCAGCTTGCGTCAGATAATCGGAAGCAGTTGGAGATTGGAACGCTGGCGCCGCTTGACGTGGTGAATTCGGACGCGACGGTAGCGAGTGACAAGCAGGCGCTGATTACGTCGCAGTCGAACCTGGAGTATCAACAGCTGCTGATGAAGCAGGCGATTGCGCGAAATCTGGCTGACCCGGGGCTCTCGAATGCACCTGTGATTCCGACGGACCGGGTTGGATTAGAGCGACTGCCAGAAGAAGACACGTCGGTTGAGGATCTCGTGAAGCAGGCCTACGTGAACAACCCGCAGATCGAGCAAGCCGTGCTGAACATGAAGAATAACGAGATCACAATCAGGGCGTTCCGAAATGGTCTGCTGCCGGTTATAGATGCCTACGGCTTTTATGGTGGAAGTGCAGTTGGAGGTGCCAGGAACCCTGCGCAGATATGTAACAATTCGACTGCGGATGCGCCGGTTACGGGGAACTGCCCTGTCGCCCAGGGTGGTGGAACGGCAGCGAACTACGGCAATGTCTTCACAAATACTCTGAACAATAACGCCCCGGACTACGGGGTAGGCGTGAATATCAATATTCCATTGCGGAACCGGGCGGCGCAGGCGGATCAGGCACGGTCGCAGATGGAATATCGGCAGACCCAGATGCGGCTGCAGCAGCTCTACATTCAGACACGGATCAATGTCATCAATGGGCAATACGCGTTGACGAACGATCGGGCGAGTGTGCAATCGGCGCAGGCGGCGCGTGACTTTGCAGCGCAGAGTCTGGATGCAGAGCAGAAGAAGTACAAGCTGGGCGCGTCGACGACGGCGAATGTGCTGACGCAGGAAAGGAACCTAGCAGGCGCGGAGAATAACCTGATCTCGGCGACGGCGGCGTATGCGAAGGATCGTGTTGGGCTGGAACAGATTCTGTCGAATACGCTGGATCGGTATGGGATCAGCCTGGTGGATGCGGCGACGGGAGTGGTGGGGCAGCAGCCGATCATTCCGGGGCTGACGGCACCAAAGGCGCCGGAACCGCCGAAGCCAATTTCGGCTACGCCGCCACCAGCTTAGAGAGCGGCAGGTATGTGAGAGGCTCGTCATTGCTCCGAAGGTGGAGCACGGCGAGCCTTTCGCTTTGCGGCTGTAGTGATGCCGCCTGTGATGCGTCAGAAAGCAGACGCAAAGACAACAGCAGATTCCTACGGGATGACAAAAAAAGAGGATAACAGCTGAAAATATGAGGTTGCGTCGCGCGGTTGTTGGATCTCTGCGCTCAAGTAATCCGGGGCGGGCTTCAGGGTTCGGTAGCTCTGCGGCGCGTAGACTTGGAGGTCTATGAGCCAGATTTCGACCTCTCCTGATGGCAAGCAGAATGGGCTTGCGACGGCATCTTCTGCGTATCTTCGATCTGCGATTCACCAGCCTGTGCGGTGGGAGGAATGGGGCGAGGAGGCGTTTGCGCGGGCGAAGGCGGAGGACAAGCCGGTGCTGCTGGACATTGGCGCAGTGTGGTGTCACTGGTGCCATGTGATGGATCGGGAGAGCTACGAGAATGAGCGAACGGCGGAGCTCATCAATGAGCATTTTGTCGCGGTAAAAGTGGATCGGGATGAACGGCCGGATGTGGACACCCGATACCAGGCGGCGGTGGCGGCGATCAGTGGGCAGGGAGGATGGCCGCTCACTGCATTTCTGACGCCGGACGGAAAGCCATTCTTTGGGGGGACGTACTTTCCGCCAGATGATCGGCATGGTCGGCCGAGCTTCGGGCGTGTGCTGTTGACGATGGCGGAAGCGTTTCGCGATCGGCGCGATGAGGTGGACGAGTCTGCTGCAAGCGTGATGCAGGCGATCGAGCATAATGAGACGTTTTCAGGGCATGGCGGGAACCTGGGGTCGGAGCTGGTCTCGAAGATGGTGGCTTCGGCGCTGAAGCAGTTTGATTCGCGGTCGGGCGGGTTTGGATCGCAGCCGAAGTTTCCGCATTCGTCGGCGCTGGATTTGCTGATCGATGTAGCGTCTCGTGCGAGGGTGGGGGGAAATGTCGAAATAGCGGAGGGTGCGCGGCACGCGGCACGGTTCACGCTGGAGCAGATGGCCCAAGGCGGGATCTACGACCATCTGGCGGGCGGGTTCCATCGCTATTCGGTCGATGATCGATGGATTGTGCCGCACTTCGAGAAGATGGCGTATGACAATAGCGAGCTGCTGAAGAACTACGTACATGCGTTCCAGACCTTTGCCGAGCCGGGGTTTGCCGAGACGGCGAAGGAGATTATCGGATGGATGAACGCGTGGCTGAGCGATCAAGAGCAGGGCGGATTTTATGCGTCGCAGGATGCAGATTTTTCGCTTGACGATGATGGGGACTACTTTACGTGGACGCGGGACGAGGCGGCGGCGGTTCTGACGCGGGAGGAGATGCGGTTTGCCGGGGTGTATTTCGACATCGGCGAAGTTGGCGATATGCACCACAATCCGGCGAAGAATGTGCTGCACATCACGGGCACGCTTGAGGCGGCGACCCGCGTGGCTGGTATCGAGCCGGCGGATGCGGCGAAGGTGTTGCAGACGGTGAAGGGCAAGCTGTATTCGGCGCGGCTGGAGCGACCGACACCGTATGTCGACAAGACGATGTACACGGCGTGGAATGCGATGTGCATCTCGGCGTATTTGGAGGCGGGGCGAACGCTTGAGATGCCGGAGGTAGTGCAGTTTGGGTTGAAATCGCTGGCGCGCGTGCTGGAGGCGGCGGTCGCGAGTGATGGCGGTGTGAGCCATGTGGTGGCGTATGGCGAGCGGGGCGGGGACCATGTGAAGGTCGCGGGCGTGCTGGATGATTACGCGTTTCTAGGCCAGGCGGCGCTCGATGCATGGGAGACGACGGGGGCGGGGCAGTTCTTCCGGGTGGCGGAGAGTATTGCGGAGCAGATCCTGACGCGGTTTGAAGACAAGGTGGGCGGTGGGTTCTTTGATACGGAGACGCTGGCGGAGGGCGAACGGAGACTGGGTGCGCTAAGTGCTCGGCGGAAGCCGTTGCAGGATTCCCCGACGCCGGCGGGGAACCCGGTTGCGGCGTCGCTGCTGCTGCGGCTAGAGGCGCTGAATGGACGCGAGGACTACGTGATCGCGGCACAGACGACGCTCGAGACGTTTGCGGGAGTGGTTGAGCACTTTGGGCTGTATGCGGCGACCTACGGTCTGGCGCTGCAGCGGATTGCGCAGCGGCCAGTGCAGATCTGCATTCTGGGGGAGGATGCCGAAGCGCGGCGCATGGAGACGGTCGCGATGGCGCGGTTTGCCGTGAACAAAAGCGTGGTCCGGCTGCGGCATGCGCAGCTGGCTGCCCTTCCGCCGTCGCTGGCGGAGACGCTGCCGAAGCTACCGGGGATCGAGGAGGGAAGGTCGGTGGCGGTGGTGTGCAGCGGGAATACGTGCCAGGCGCCGGTCGTGATGGCGGAGGCGTTGAGGGGGATGCTGAATGGGGTGATGTAGGCACTAGGGTGTTTCGCGCAATGGCTCGAGCTGGAAAGGGCGAAATACGGAGGCTCTACTGCGCTTGCTTTGGTCGAGATACCGGCTGTTGGTGGGAGGTCGCTTTGTTAGCTCGCGACTTGTGCCGTGAGTCGTTCCCTGCAGTGGAGATCAGGAGCAACAGCAGATTCCTCCGGGATGAAAAACAAAGGTATTTGGGTGTCTGGAAAGGGTTTGCCTTACACGAGCCAAGTTGTTTTATGGGAAGGTGCGGTCAGGCGGTCGTCGGCTTGCACCGGTGCGGCTAGAAGACGCATGATGAAACTCTCTCGCTTTCGCTGGATGTAAGTTCTCTACAGGCAGGCGGAGACGGGTTTAGACGCGAGTGAAGAGACAGGTTCCGAGGGGGTGCGGGATGCAACGGAGACGACATCTGATGGGAGTGACGATCCTGCTTGCGATCGGAAGCGGACCGATCGACGCGGGGCAGGCAGGGACGTGGACAACGCCGGTGACAGGAACAGGACTGCAGGATCGGCCGCTCGACCCGACTCGACGGACGGAACCACCGGATCCGGGGAGGATTCGGCAGCAGGAAGAGCAGGCAAAGCGGGTGAATGACGATCGACAAAAGCGGCTGGAGAGCGATACGACGAAGCTCTTCGAGTTGGCGGCTCAGCTGAAAGAGCAGGTCGCCAAGTCGGACAAGAACACGCTCTCAGTGGATGTGGTGAAGAAGGCGGAGGAGATTGAGCATCTGGCAAAGAGCGTGAAGGACAAAATGCGCGGGTAGAGCCGAAGCTCTACCCGTGAGAGGAGGGGTGCCGGACGCGTCTAGCGACGGTGGTGGCGATGATGGTGGCGGCTGTGGTGACGCGACTGTGCCCCAGCGGGCGTAACAGCGCCGACGAGAACGAGGAAGGCAATGGCAGAAAGAAGGAAGTGGCTTAGCTTCATGGCGATTCAGTGACCCCTGTGAGCCGGCGGACCTGGCGGACCGCATCGGCAATGGTTGCAGCTTACGTGGGAGAACGGGGGATGTCGGGAATATTTTTCAACAGCTGAAGAAGGGAACCTGCGTAGGTTCCCGAGGAGTTTACTCGAGTTCGACCAGGACCTGTTCGTTTTCGACGCGGATGGGGAAGACATTGACGATGGCGCGTTCCGGCGGGTCTGCGATGCCGGTCTCGAGATTGAAGGCCCAGGCGTGCCAGGGGCAGATGACGGCGTCACCTTCGATCCAGCCCTGACCAAGCGGACCACGGCGGTGTGGGCACCAGTTATTGAGAGCGGAGAGCGTACCTTTGTGGCGGGCGAGACAGACGCTGACATTATCCACTTCGGCCTCCATAACCTGTCCTTCGGCGGGAGCCTGGCTGAGAGGACAAAGCTGGACCCAATGCGACATGTGGCGATTCTCCTTTGGTGCCGGGATCGGTTCCGGCGTGAGGGTGCGGCTCGCTTACTCTAGTGATGATAGCGAGAGATGGGCTGACATGAGCGCGAGGGAGACGATGTATGGCGAAGTCTGCAACACGGCACAACCGAAGTGAGCGGGTGGAGTCGCCGCTGGTGGTGGAGCCGCGATGGCTGCTGCGGGCGGGGCTGGTGATGCTGGCGGTGGCGTTTGCCTGCGGGTACCTGACGCTGTGCTGGCTGTTCTACCAGGGGCAGTGGCAATTAGTGCTCCATCCGGAACGGACGGCTGCTCGGCCGGCAAGGATTGGAGGATTGCCGTATGCCCTGGTGCGGTTCGGGCCGGACAGCAGTGGGGTTCCGCAACGAACGGCGTGGTCGATGCCGCCGAGTGCGGAGGACCGCTATCGGCACCTGATGGTACTGTATCTGCCGGCGGGAGATGGATCGTTGAACGATGCGTTGCCAGTGCTCGATGGGCTGCGACGGCTGGGCATTGCGGTGTTTGCAATGAATTATCGCGGGTATGGAGAGAGTGCGGCGGTGCATCCGAGCGAGGCGGGGATGCGCGAGGATGCGGAGGCGGCGTGGAGCTACCTGGTGCAGGAGCAAAGGGTGAGCGCGCAGGATGTGATTCCGTATGGCGTGGGGGTAGGAGCTTCTGTGGCGCTGGGTCTGGTGGCGCGGCATACCGAAGTGACGGCGATGGTGATGGACGCGCCCGTCTTCGATGTTTCCGCGCGAGTGAAAGCGGATCCGCGCGTGCGATTTTTGCCAGTTGACGCGTTGCTGCATGATCGGTTTCGAATGGAGCCGGCGTTAGCGGAAAGCAAAGTGGCGAAGCTGATCTTGTCGAAGACAACGGGGGCGAGCCCGGAGATTGCGAAGGCTGGCGAGCCGAAGATGACGGTTGAGATGGCGCGGTTTGATACGGGGCTGTTTGACCGGGCGATCCGGCGGTTTCTGGATGCGTATGCGCCTGCGACGCCGGCAGAGCGACTTGAGCTCAAGGGGACGGCTTCGAGTTCAAAGTGATGAGCTCGGAGATGTGTGAAGGACGGAAGGGAGGTTGTGAATGGTGAGGTGGTTGAGCCGATTTGAGCCCTGGGGCGCGACGTTGTTGCGCTTGGTGTTGGGCGTCGCCATGGTGTATCACGGCTATGCGAAGGTGGTTCCGGCGCATGGGCTGGATGGGGAGCCGCTGAGCGCAATCGAGCACTACAGCCACTACGTGGCGAGTCTGGGGATGCCCGCCTGGCTAGGCTACGTGTCTGCGCTGACGGAGTTTGTTGGCGGCGGGCTACTGGTGCTGGGATTGCTGACGCGCTTCGCCGCATTGATGGTCGCGGGGAACATGCTGGTTGCGATGTGCAGTGTGAGCTTTCATCGAGGGTACGCGGCAGCGGAGTATCCGGTGGCCCTGTTTGCAATCGCGGCGATGCTGGTGTTTGTAGGCGGGGGAGCGGCGGCGGCGGATGGGCGATTTGGATCGCGGTAGCGAGACTTTCGCGGTTAAGGAGTGAAGGCTCCCGATGATCCGGGAGCCTTACGGTCTTTAGGTGGGGAGGGTTATGCAGATGGGGGAAACCAGACGGAAGGAGTTTATGTCTGGCGTTGTGAACTACACAAGTATGACGCAGGTGCAGGCGAAAAGTTGTCCTTTGTTCTGCCACCTCCGTGGTAGCCGATTTGCAATTTCACCATGTGTTTACAAGGAGACGCGCGCGTTTGACGAAGGTGTGAACGGGGGGTGAACGCAGGTTGAAGCAGATCCAGGAAGGCTGCTGAAGTGAGGTTGGCGTAAGGGAAGATGGAAGCCAGGTTGCGAGCTCCGAGGGTCTTGTAGGACGACTCCGCGAGGTGCGGTGGAAATCGGTGGTGACGGCGAGGCCGCAGTTTTCCTTCAATTGCTCGGGGGCGAGGCCGGGCTAATCGCCGTAGACCTCTCCTCCGCGAACGCTGCCACCGAGAACGAACATGACGTTGGCGTGACCGGGGTCGGTGCCGCGGGTTCCGTTCTGACGGGCGATGCGCGAGATCACGGCCGTGCAGGTCGCAGACCCACTCTGTGGTGTCGTGGATAGCGGTGCGAGGCTGGTCATCGGTGTTCTCCTCAATTACTGGTTTGAGCTGGCGATCGGAGTACGGGGGTCTCCACTCCGCTACGCTTCGTCGAGATGAAAGCGTTTGTTTTGGACTTAGGAAACGGCTGTGTGCGTTAGAAGGCGGCGAGGTCGGCCATGGCGCGGTAAAGGTGATCGGGCTGGGGGAGGATGGCGTCTTCGAGGAAAGGTTGGTAGGCGACGAAGGTATCCATGGCACCGACGCGGCGGACGGGGGCGTCGAGATCGTAAAAGAGCTCGTCGCCGATGCGGGCGGCGATCTCGGCGCCGTAGCCCCAGCTGAGCATGTCTTCATGGGCGATGAGGACGCGGCTGGTCTTGCGGACGCTTTCGGCGATGGCCTCCCAGTCGTAAGGCGAAAGGCAGCGGAGGTCAATGAGCTCGACGTCGGTGCCGGTATCACGGTGAAGCTTGACGGCGGCTTGAAGAGCGCGCGGAACGACGGCACCGTAGGTGATGACAGTAAGGTCTTTGCCAGGGCGGACGACCTTTGCCTTGCCAAAGGGAATGGTGAAGTCGGAGCCGGGGTAGAGGGCGCGGCCGAAGGTTTCGCGGTAAAGGCGCTTGTGCTCGAGGAAGAGGACGGGGTCGTCCGAGCGAATAGCGGTGCGGAGGAGGCCAAGGGCGTCGAGGGCGTTCGATGGCATGACGACGCGGACGCCGGGAGTGTGAGTAAAGATGGATTCGCCGGACTGCGAGTGGTAGATGGAGCCGCCGGTGAGATAGCCGCCGATAGGCACGCGCATCACCAGCGGGCAGGTGAACTGGCCATTTGAGCGCCAGCGCATAACAGAGAGTTCGTTACGCATCTGGTGCATAGCGGGCCAGATGTAGTCAAAGAACTGGATCTCCACGACGGGCTTGAGGCCACGGACGGCCATACCAATGGCGCGGCCAACGATGTTGGCCTCAGCAAGCGGCGAGTTCCAGACGCGGTCGGAGCCAAACTCCGTCTGGAGGCCGGCGGTTAGCTTGAAGACGCCACCCTTGCCCTTGAGCTTGCCGGCACGGAGGTCTTCGTCGCGGGTGGCGTCGGCTACATCTTCGCCGAAGACAACGATGCGCTCGTCGCGACGCATTTCATCCTTGAGGCAGGCGTTGATGAGGTCGGCCATGGTGCGCTCGAGAGTGTCGCCGGGAACGGGGTGTGGCTGGGTCGAGAAACGCTGGTCTGTGGGCCGGAGGTCTTCGGAGTAGACGTGGGTGAGGATGGCCGCGACCTCTGCCGGAGCGGCAGCGAGGGCAACATCGGCGGCGAGTTGCACCTCGATGTCGACCTCGCGTTCGAGGAGATCGAGGGCGGCCTGGTCGAGGATGCGCTCGCGGAGGAGATGCGACCGCAGACGAGCGATGGGATCGCGAAGAACGTCGGCTTCGATCTCCGCTGCGGAGCGGTAACCACGTTCGTCGTCTGAGAGCGAGTGTGAGTAGGGGCGAACAACGTGGCCATGAACCAGGGCGGGGCCGCGGCGATCGCGGCAGTACTGGACAGCTTCGGCCATCGCCTGGTAGCTGGCGATGGCGTCGGTGCCGTCGACTTCGGCAAAGTGGAAGTTGGGGAAGTTGGCGATGAGGCGCGAGATGTTGCCGCCGGGGGTGTTGACTTCAACCGGTGTGGAGATGGCGTACTGGTTGTCTTCGACGACGAAGACGACGGGGAGCTTGCCGTTCGACGCGGTGTTGAGGGCCTCCCAGAACTCGCCCTGCGAGGTGGAGCCTTCGCCGATCGAGACATAGACAACTTCGTCGGCATGGAAAGTAATGTCTTTGAATTGGCGGTAATCGCCGGTGCGCATCGGGAGATCAAGTGCGGGCTTCGCGGCGGCTTGCGGGTGGTTGGTGAAGAAGCGGCCGGCCTCAGCGCAACCTACGGCATGAAGGCACTGGGTGGCAGTCGAGGAGCTGGGGCTGACGATGTTGAGGTGCTTCGAGGTCCAGTGCGAGGGCATCTGCCGTCCGCCGGAGGCGGGATCATCCTTAGCGCCGACTGCTTGAAGGAGCTGATCTTCGACGGTGTTGCCAAGGGCGAGGCAGAGGGCGCGGTCGCGGTAGTAGGGGAAGAACCAATCGTAGCCGGGCCGCATGGCGAGGCCGGCAGCGACGAGCAGAGCTTCATGGCCCGCGCAGGAGATCTGAAAAAAGATGCGCTGCTGGCGCTTGAGGACGATCTCGCGATCGTCGGTTCGGCGGGAGAGGAACATGAGCCGATAGAAGTTGATCAGCTCTTCGTGTGAGAGTGTGCCGGGGGTGCGCGCCAGATCGAGCACACCGATTCCGATTGCCGCTGCTACGGTCTTCGCCATCCGATCCTCATCGATGGGCTGATTGTACTGCGTTGACGGAGGTTCCTGCAGGGGTGAGCATGCGCGGATGAATCTTCTGGACGGGAGGACCGGGCGGTACTTTAATCGATTGCGGTTAGTATGCCGGTGCGAGACGTGGCGCGGTCGGTGGCGTTTATGAAAGGCCGGGTTTATGTGTGAGCCATACGACGCGGTCTGGGGAACTATGCTTTCTTATTTCGGACGGGCAGACGCTGCACCTGACGCGGATGGATGAGCGGAGTGGACGTTAATCCGACTGGTGTTTACTTCTACGCGAGTGATGTCAAACGTGTTGTATGACGAGCTGATTGCGTCCGGGTCGTGTTTCGCCACTCCCGAAGATAGGGAGTGGCGGATGCGGGAGTTTGCGGTGAGTGATCCGAAGGTGGCTCTGCTGCGGTTGGAGAGCGGAGCCCGGGACGGTAGAACAGCCCGGGCTCGATGGCTAGACGAAGAGCGGCGCCAGCACAAGGGTGATGGTGGCGAGGAGTTTGATAAGGACGTGGAGGGAGGGCCCCGCCGTGTCCTTGAAAGGGTCGCCGACAGTGTCGCCGACGACGGCGGCTTTGTGGGCGTCGGACTTCTTGCCGCCGTACTTGCCAGTCTCGATGAACTTCTTGGCGTTGTCCCAGGCGCCGCCGCCGTTGTTCATCAGCATGGCGAGAAGGACGCCGGAGATGGTGCCGACCATGAGCAGGCCGGCGACGGCTTCGGCTCCGGCGAGGTTGACGGGAACGCCGGCGATAGCGGGGACGTTGAGGATGAGGTTGCCGGCGGCATCGGTTGCGGTGCTGGTGGTGCCGGCGCTGTAGCTGGGGCTGAAGTTGCGGAAGATGAGGCCGACGGCGACAGGCAGGCCGACGGCGAGCAGGCCGGGAAGGACCATCTCTCGGAGTGCGGCACCAGTGACGATCGAGACGCAGCGAGCATAGTCGGGCTTGGAGGTGCCCGCCATAATGCCGGGGTTCTCGTGGAACTGGGCGCGGACGTCGGCTACCACCTTCTGGGCGGTGCGGCCCACCGCCTTGATCGCGAGCGAGCTGAAGAGGTAGGTGAGCATGGCGCCGAGCAGAGCACCGACGAAGACGGGAATCTGGGCGAGGTTGATATTGGTGAAGCTCCAGTTGGCCGGCATAAATCCGCCGGCTGCGGTGACCTTGGCGACGACAATGGAGCGAACCTCCTCGAGGTAAGCGGAGAAGAGGAGGAATGCTGCCAACGATGCAGAGCCGATGGCATAGCCCTTGGTGAGAGCTTTGGTGGTGTTGCCGGCGGAATCGAGCTTGTCGGTGCGATCGCGGATGGCTTCGGGCTGCTCGGACATTTCGATGATGCCGCCGGCGTTGTCGGTGATAGGACCGAAGGTGTCCATGGCAAGGATGTAGGCGGCGGAGGAGAGCATGCCCATGGTGGCGATGGCGGTGCCGTAGATGCCTTTTGCGTAGTCGGAGATACCAGTGACAGCGGCAAGGCCCTGAACGCCAAAGTAGTAGCTGAGCAGAAGCGCGGCGGAGATGACGAGGACAGGGAGGGCGGGGGTCTCCATGCCGACCGCGAGGCCAGAGATGATGTTGGTGGCGGGGCCGGTGAGCGAGGCTTCAGCGATGGAAGCGACGGGGCGGTACTTGGCTTCGGTGTAGTACTGCGTTATCCAGACGAAGAGGAAGGCTGTGACCATGCCGACGATGCCACAGGAGAGCAGCCATGCGGGCTGGACGAGAGCGCCGTTCAGCATGGTGTAGACGGCTATGGCGAAGCCGATGAGGGCGAGGGCGCTAGTGACGTAGAAGCCGCGGTTGAGGGCGGACATGGGGTCTTCGGTCTCGCGGGTTTTAACAACGGCCACGCCGACGACAGAGGCAATGAGATTAATGGCGTGAACGATAAGTGGGAACAGAATGCCACGGATGCCGAAAACGGGGTAGAGGGCGGCCCCGAGGATCATGGCACCGACGTTTTCGGCGGCGGTGGACTCGAAGATGTCGGCGCCGCGGCCGGCGCAGTCGCCTACGTTGTCGCCGACGAGATCGGCGATGACGGCGGGGTTGCGCGGATCGTCTTCGGGGATGCCGGCTTCGACTTTGCCGACGAGATCGGCGCCGACATCTGCGGCCTTGGTGTAGATGCCCCCGCCGAGCTGGGCGAAGAGGGCGACGAGCGAGGCACCGAAGCCGAAGCCGACGAGCTGATAGGGAACCTGCTGCGGATGGTCCAGGCCGCCAAAGACGAGGAAGAGCATGCCGACACCGATGAGGGAGAGTGCGATAACCACGAGGCCGGTAACGGCGCCACCACGGAGGGCCATCTGGAGGGCGCTATTGAGGCTGTGGCGCGCCGCGGCGGCGGTGCGGATGTTGGCTCGGATGGAGCAGTACATGCCGGTGAAGCCGGCGAGACCGGAGCAGATAGCGCCGACGAGGAAGGCAATGACGGTTTTGAGGGCGAAGGGTGCGGTCCGGGGAGAGAGCTCATAGCCGCCGAAGACGATGATGGCAAGGACGACGGCGATGATCGCGATGGTGCGGTACTGGCGGCGAAGGAAGGCCTCAGCACCTTCACGGATGGCGTCTGAGATGAGGTGCATTTCGGCGGTTCCGGTGTCGGCGGCGAGAACGGAGCGGACGAGCAGGGCGGCGGCAAGGAGAGCGAGAAAGCCGACGGCCATGGCTCCCCAGAGCCAGGCGGCGCCGGTGTCATTTGCGGAGAGGGGGTAGCTTGCCTGCTGCTCTTGAAGAAGTACGCCGAGAAGGGCTGGTATCTGCATGCAACGAATCTCCTTGAAGGAAGCGGATCGAGATGGAAGGCTGAGGCGCGCCATTACAGCATGTGGGGTGGAGATCGTCAACGAGGGATGCGAAAAGCGGTTGAATGGACGTGATCGCAGAGGCGCTTTGCTCCGGACAGGGCCGCGCCGTCTCGATGCAGAAGAGCGATGGGTGTGAACTGGTAGACTCTATAAAATCCACTCCTCAGAGGAGAGGCAATGCAGGCAATGCTTGCGCTCGAAGACGGGCGCACTTTTCGCGGAAAGAGCTTTGGCGCCCAGACGGAATCTCTGGGCGAGGTTGTGTTCAATACGTCGCTGACCGGCTACCAGGAGATTTTCACGGATCCCTCGTATGCGGGACAGATCGTCGTTCTTACCAATCCTCATATCGGAAATTACGGAACAACGCCAGCGGATGCGGAGGCGAAACGGCCCTACATTGAGGGTTTGGTGGCGCGGGAGTTCTCGCCGGTGAGCTCAAACTGGCGGTCGACGCAGGTGGCGGACGAGTACCTAGAGCGCTATGGCGTGCCGGTGATTGCGGAGGTTGATACGCGGGCAGTGGTGCGACATCTGCGAGCGAACGGCGTGATGCGGGGTGTGATCGCGTCGGGTGAATCGCTGATCGCGGAGGATCTGGTAGAGCGTGCACGGTCAATCCAAAAGATGGTAGGGGCGGATCTGGCGAGCATGGTGAGCACGACGACGGCTTACACGTGGGACGCGGGGGAGCCGCGAAATCAGACTGGCGATGCGCTGCTGGGCGTGGGGATGGAAGGCACGCAGCCGATGCACGTGGTGGCGTATGACTTTGGCATTAAAGAGAACATTCTGAGGATGTTGACGCGTGAGAACTGCCGGGTGACGGTGGTTCCGGCGAAGACGTCGGCCGAGGATGTGCTCGAGATGAAGCCGGATGGTGTGTTCTTTTCGAACGGGCCCGGGGATCCGGAGCCGCTTGACTATGCGGTCGAGACGATTCAGAAACTGCAGGGAAAGACACCGATGTTTGGAATCTGCCTGGGACACCAGTTGTTCGGGCTGGCGTTGGGTGGAAAGACGTACAAGCTGAAGTTTGGGCACCATGGCGGCAACCACCCGATTAAGAATCTCGAGACGGACAAGGTTGAGATTACGTCGCAGAACCATAATTTTGCGGTTGATCCGGAGACGTTGGACGCGCGGAATGTCGCCGTCACGCATGTGAACCTGAATGACCAGACGTGCGCCGGGTTGAAGCATACGAGCGATCCGATGTTCAGCGTGCAGTACCACCCCGAGGCGAGCCCCGGGCCGCATGATTCGCATTATTTGTTCCGGGATTTTCGGCGGATGATGGAAGAGTTTAAGAAGTGACCCAAGGCGCGGCGATGGCCGCGCCGTTTGCTGTCGGGTCATGTATCGCGAAATGGAACTTACGTAACCGATGTAGGAACATATCAGGAAGAGAGAACGATGCCGCGTCGGAATGACATCGCGAAGATACTTGTGATCGGCTCGGGACCGATCGTGATTGGGCAGTCTGCGGAGTTTGATTATTCCGGCACGCAAGCGTGCAAGGCGTTGAAGGCCGAGGGGTACGAGGTTGTGCTTGTGAACTCAAATCCGGCGTCGATCATGACGGATCCGGAGGTTGCGGACCGGACGTACATCGAGCCGTTGACGCCAGCGTACGTGGAAGAGATTCTGCGGGTCGAGAGCGAGATGATGGCGCCGGATGCGGGGACTTTCGCGATGCTGCCGACGGTGGGTGGACAGACGGCGTTGAACCTAGCGGTGGATCTGGCGGATGCGGGTGTGCTCGATCGGTTTGGCGTTGAGTTGATCGGGGCGAAGCTGGGACCGATCAAGAAGGCCGAGGACCGCCTGTTGTTCAAGGATGCGATGACCAAGATCGGTCTGGACATGCCGCAGTCGAAGCTGGTGAACAACGTCGGGGATGGTCTGGCATTTGCGGCGAAGATCGGGTTTCCCACGGTGATTCGGCCCTCGTTTACGCTGGGTGGATCGGGTGGCGGCATTGCGTACAACCGCGAGGAGATGACGGAGATTCTGTCGCGCGGGATTGATCTATCGCCGGTGTCCGAGTGCCTGATTGAAGAGAGCGTGCTTGGGTGGAAGGAGTACGAGCTCGAGGTGGTGCGGGATCTGAAGGACAACGTGATCATTATCTGCTCGATCGAGAATTTCGACCCAATGGGTGTGCATACGGGCGACTCAATTACAGTGGCGCCGGCGCAGACGCTGACGGATCGCGAGTACCAAGCGATGCGAGACGCGGCGATCGCGGTCATTCGCGAGATCGGAGTGGAGACGGGCGGCAGCAATGTGCAGTTTGCGGTGAATCCGCAGAACGGGCGCATGACGGTGATTGAGATGAATCCGCGGGTGTCGCGATCATCGGCGTTGGCCTCGAAGGCGACGGGGTTTCCGATTGCGAAGATTGCGGCGCGGCTGGCCGTGGGATACACGCTGGATGAGTTGCAGAACGACATCACCAAGGCGACGCCGGCGTGTTTTGAACCGACGATTGATTATGTTGTCGTGAAGATTCCCAAGTGGCAGTTCGAGAAGTTTCCGGGTGCGGACGAAATTCTTGGGCCGCAGATGAAGTCGGTCGGCGAGGTGATGGCCATTGGCCGGACCTTCAAGGAAGCACTGATGAAGGCGGTGCGATCGCTCGAGACGGGGAAGAAGGCGACAGCGGACGACATTGAACCGCGACGGCTCACGCAGCGGTTGGTGACGCCGCATCCGGAGCGGCTGAGCTATGTGCGGTATGCGTTTGAACGAGGGATGACGGTGCGTGCGGTGTCGCGGCTAACGGGGATGGATCCGTGGTTTCTGCACCAGATAAAGCAGATCACGGACGAGATCCAGGCCATGAGCGAGACGTCTGCCGACGCGGTCACAGAAGATGCGCTGCGGACGGCGAAGCGGATGGGCATCTCGGACGAGCGGCTGGCCGCCGCGTGGGGTCTGGCCGGTGCCAAAGGAACGGCGGTGGTGCGGGCGGTGCGAAAGCGGAAGGGCGTACTGCCGGTCTACAAGCTGGTGGACACGTGTGCGGCGGAGTTCGAGAGCTTCACGCCGTACCTGTACAGCTGCTATGACGAGGAAGACGAAGCGGCGCCGACATCGCGCAAGAAGGTCATGATTCTGGGGTCCGGGCCGAACCGGATCGGGCAGGGAATCGAGTTTGATTACTGCTGCTGTCATGCGGCGTTTGCCTTGCGCGAAGACGGCTTCGAGACCATCATGGTGAACTGCAATCCGGAGACGGTGTCGACAGACTACGACACCAGCGACCGATTGTACTTCGAGCCGTTGACGCTTGAGGATGTGCTGGCGGTGTATGAACACGAGGCTTCCGGTGGAGCGGAGATCGGCCTGATCGTGCAGTTTGGCGGGCAGACACCATTGAATCTCTCGTTGCCCTTGAAGAATGCGGGGGTGCCCATTATCGGGACGTCGCCAGAATCGATCGATCTCGCAGAGGATCGGAAGCGGTTTGGGAAGTTGATTGAGGAGTTGGGGATTCCGCAGCCGGAAGGGGCGATGGCAACGAGTGTTGCCGAGGCGACAGCTGGTGCCGAGCGCGTAGGCTACCCGGTGCTGATGCGACCGTCGTATGTACTCGGTGGCCGGGCGATGGTCATTGCGTATGACAAGCCAGCGATCGTGCAGTACATGAATACAGCGATCGAGTACTCGCAGGAGCGGCCAGTGCTGATCGATCACTTCCTCGAGGAGGCGACCGAGGTGGATGTGGATGCGCTGTGCGATGGGAAAGACGTTCTGATTGCGGGCATCATGCAGCATATCGAAGAGGCCGGGATTCACTCGGGGGATTCGTCGTGTGTGCTGCCCTCGGTTGACCTGAGCGCCGAGGTGCTGCAGACGATCCGAGACTATACGTGCAAGCTGGCGATGGCGCTTGATGTGCGCGGCCTGGTGAATCTGCAGTTTGCGATTCAACGGGGCAAGGTGTACGTGATCGAGGTGAATCCGCGTGCGTCGCGGACGGTGCCATACGTATCGAAGGCGACGGGGGTACCCCTGGCGAAGATCGCCTCGCGAATCATGACGGGCAAGAGCTTGCGCGAGCTGTTGCCGGAGCAGATGGCGAGCGGAAAGGATCTGGCGACAGGATCGCGCTACTTCGTGAAGTCGCCGGTGTTTCCATGGGGCAAGTTTCCGGGAGTGGACCCGGTGCTGGGACCGGAGATGCGATCGACGGGCGAGGTGATGGGGGTTGCGGAGACCTTTGGCGAGGCGTTTGCCAAAGCACAAATTGCGGCGGGGCAGATGCTGCCGGTCCGCGGAACGGTGTTTCTGAGCGTGAACGATCATGATAAGGCCAGTGTGGTTGGGCTGGCGAAGCAGTTTACCGAGCTCGGCTTCCATCTGGTGGCGACGCATGGGACGGCTGAGGTGCTGGAGCAGAACGGGCTGCGATCCGAGCGTGTCTACAAGGTGAAGGAAGGTCGGCCGAACGTGGTGGACCTGATTAAAGGGGATCGGATTCAGTTGATTATCAACACGCCGCGCGGGCAGGACACGTTCTTTGATGAGAAGGCGATCCGGCGAGCGGCGGTGCTCGCCAGAATACCGACAATCACGACGATTGCGGCGGCGCGCGCGGCGGCTGAGGGCATCGCTGCGCTCCAAGAGGGGCGGATGGATGTGATTTCGTTGCAGGAGCTACACGCAACGCATGCTGTAACCGCTTAGGAGAACGGCGGATACGAACCTAGACGCAGATCACGGAGAAGAGCAGAAGGCCGCAGATCCAGACGTAACGAGCGATCTCGTTGTCCTCGACACATCGCGCGGCTGCATCGCTTTCGAAAGTACTGGCGGAGATGCTTGGGTGGTCAGGAGATCGTTTTATCTGTCGCGTCATGGTCTGAACCTCGTCACGATCTCGGTCGACGGTCGCGGCGGACGTTTGACGCTGGGTAAGATGGAGAGATGCTGCTTGAAGGTCTGTTTCTGCCGATGACTACGCCGTTCTATGGGGACGGCCGACTCTACCTGCGCAAGCTTGAACACAATGCAGAGCGGTATTCGCGAACGCTCGCTGCGGGCTTGGCCGTGCTCACGCCTGTGGGCGAGCCGGCTCGACTGAGCGACGAAGAACAGGGTCTTGCGCTGAAGAGTGTTGCCGAGGCGACGGCACAGGAGACGGTGCTGCTGGCAGATGTGTCTCGCGGAGGTGTTCGAGGAGTTCTGGCGATGGCAGAGACGGCGGCGGCGCTGCAGTACGATGTCGCCCTGCTTCGCTTGCCGACACGAGCGGGTGGGGCGTCGGTTCGCGAACAACGCACGATGGCCTTCTCGGTGGCTGATCGGTCTCCGCTGCCGATTGTTCTTTTGGAAGAGCGGGAAGAGGCTCTGCCGGTGGAGCTTGTGACGGAGTTGGCGGGGCATCGGCAGATTCTCGGATGGGTTGCGACGGCATCTGGGGTGGAGGCAGTCCAGGCGGTGCTGGCGCGCACGGCCGGAGTCGGTCGTGAGGTTACGGTGACTCCGGTATTTGAGGCAGTGACGGCGCGGATGCTGCAACAGCGGACGACGTCCGCGGCGGTGACCTACATTGCGGCGGAGAGCCTGGCGGCTGGGGGAATGATGACCCTGGCGGCTCCGGCGGCGGAACCAGCGATCAAGACGCGAACCCGGCGAGTCGGCTTTCAGGTACTGGCGGGGCGAGCGGAGAGTTCGTTGGCCTTGCTGCGAGGCGGGGCGAAGGGAACGCTGCTGCCATTTGGCATCTGCGCTCCCCAGGCGTGCCACGAGGTTTTAGCTGCGTGGAAGGATGATGATCAGGCGCTGGCTCGGGAGAAGTTCGAGCGTGTGTTGCAGGCGGCGAGGACGATCGAAGACACTATGGGTGTCGCTGGGCTAAAAGCGGCTGCGGATCTAAATGGATATTTTGGCGGCTCGCCTCGTTTGCCGGGGTTGCCGCTATTGCGAGTGGAGAAGAACGAGGTAGAACGATTGATGCAGAGTATGCGGAACTAGCAGGCGTCTACTCGTTTGCCCGCGGTTTCACAGGAACGCCGAGACCACTGAGTTTGCTCCGGGCCTGCAGGGCCTCGGGGGAGTTCGGGAAGCGCTGAATGAGCGATCGGAGTTCGCGAACGCCGGCGTCAGTCTGCTTGAGCTGAATGAGGGCCTGGCCTTTGTGCAGATGCGCGGCCGGAACCTTGTTGCTCTCGGGATACTGCTCGAGGACGCGGTCGTAGTCCTTGATGGCGGCACCATAGCGAGCGCCGCGATAGTCCATCTCTCCCTGGTAGTAGAAGGCATTGCCGGAGAGCGCGTTCTCGGGGTAGGCCCGGGTCAGATCGGAGAACTCGGACTGTGCCAGGCCATACTTGGCTGCCATGTAGTCGCCCAGGGCCGTTTTGTAGAGCTGGTCTGCCGGGGCACTAGATCCGCTAGAGGCCGTCGACGGCGTCGTATTCAGGCTGTTATCGGAAGGGATGGCGGCAGACGGCTTGCTGCCATGGCGCGAAGGAGCAGGCTCGGTCGGGGTGGTGGAGGTCAGACCGGACGGTGGGAGAGAGCTGGTGTCCGCCGTACCGGGTGTAGCCACAGGAGCAGAGGCGGCTGGGGCGGCGTTCGTTCCGAGCGACTGCTGCTGGTTTTGAACATCCTGGATGAGCTTCTCGAGGCGGCCGAGGCGCGCTTTGATCTCGTCAAGCGAGTCGTTGAGCGACTGGACTTGCCCGGAGACCTGGTCGATCTTGCCGCCGCCAGCTTCCTGCTGTGTTTGCATCTGGCGTTGGATGGAGTCGACAGTTCCTGCCATCTTGCTGGTCTGATCGGCGCTTTGCTGAACTAAATCCTTGAGCACCCCCATGCGTTCGTCGTTGGACTGCTGAAGCCGAGCCACGGTGTCTTGCAGCTGCTGGATTTGCGTCTGAAGCTGGATCATATCCTTGCTGACGGCGAAGGCAGGCGTGGCCTGGAGGAGAGCTGCGGCGAGAATGAGTGGGGCGAGACGGAAGAGCTTAGGGAGCATACGATCGACCTTCGAAAAGCGGGTGGAAGCCTAAGAAAGGCAGCCGCGCTCAAAGAAACGCGGCTGCCCGGGTGTGTTGTAGCCTAGCGATCGAGCGAGAACTGGGCCCGGCGATTCTGCTGCCAGCAACTTTCGGTTGACTCCGAGCAGAACTGCTTTTCCTTGCCATAGGAGACGACGCGCAGTCGGGAGGGAGCGATGCCGGCCGAGACCAGAGCCTGACGCGCGGCGTTGGCGCGGTTTTCGCCGAGAGCCAGGTTGTATTCGGCCGAGCCGCGCTCATCCGAGTAACCACCAATCACGACGCGGATGGAAGGATGGCTTGCCAGGTAAGAGGCTGCCGTTGAGGACGCCTGCTGGGCATCAGGGCGAAGCTCGTAGCTGTCGTAGTCAAAAAAAGCGTCCGGGACAGCCTGGTGGAAGGCGGCGTCTGAACCCATATCGCCTGAGGCTTCAGCAGTTGGGGCTGACGGTGCGGCGGCGACGCGGACGGTGACGCGCACGTTGGCTTCTGTAGAGCCGCCGCCCTCGTTTTTAGCTACGAGATGGAAGTTGGTGGAGTTCGACGGCGAGACAGTCTGAGTTCCGTTGACGGGAACCTGGCCGATGCCGTCGATGGTGACGGCGGTGGCTCCGGTGGTCCGCCAGTTGAGGACGACGGACTGGCCGAGATCGATCGAAAGCGGATCCGCGCTGATGGTTGCAGTCGGATTCGAACTGGTGGTATCAGAGGTGGGGCCGAGGGTAGCGGGGTTCACACCGCTGGTCTTTTTATGGCAGCCGGAGAGGGCAGCCATGGCAGTAACGGCGACGGCCGTGGTGAGAATGTTTCTCCATCCAGCAAACTTCAACATCATCGATCTCTCTCCTGCTCTGCGCTCGGCAGAGGCGATTCAAGGTGCTGCCAATCTCGGCGATACACGGTATAGCTTACTTCCAACTCCAGTTTGGCATGTCGGCGCCGTTGCCTGTAAGGGCTCGTCGCCCTGTGCCATCAGCGAGCATGGTCATGACCTTGGAGTCTCCAGCATGGCCACTGCCTGAGTTCGCGAAGACGACGTGGCGGCCATCGGGGGACCAGGAGGGGAAGTCGCAGCGGCCAATGTCGTGGGTGAGTTGGATCCAGCGTTTGCTGGCCACCTCCATCACGTAAATATCCTGCCCACCCGGGGCACCAGGGCCGTATTTGCGATTCCAGGCAAAGGCGATGAACTGGCCATTAGGCGACCAGGACGGGGAGGTCGCATAGCCGCCGTCTGTCAACCGCTGCACGCCGGAGCCGTCGGTCTCCATAATGTAGAGCTGCGGCAGGCCGGTGCGACCGCTGATCCAGGCAATCTGGGCACCGCTCTTTGGATTGTAGGTGGGAGAGACATCCGGTCCATGGAAGCTGGTAATACGGCGGGAGGAGCCGCCGTTTGAATCGGCAATCCAGATCTCGGGATCGCCCGAACGGGAAGAGGAGTAGGCAAACTCCCGGCCATTGGGAGACCAGGCGGGGGAGAGATTGGTGCCACCTGCAATCAGCACGTTGACCATGCGACCAAGCAAAAGCGAGAACATGCGGATCTGAAAGCCATCACGGCCGAGAGACGAGAAGGCCACGCGGGAGTTATCGGGCGCCACACGAGGCGAGATAGAGACGGTGCCGAGATGAGTAATCGCGTGCTGATTGGCCCCGTCGTAGTCCATGGCCCAGATCTCTTTCTCACCGCCGGCTACCTTGATGTAGAAGATTTTGGTCTCGGCGATGCCGGGGATGCCACCGCCGAGACGGAAGATGATCTCGTCGGCGAACCGATGGGCGATCTGACGGGCGGAGTCCTCGGTTGCCTCTTCGCTGTATTGCTTGGCAAGTACCTGCGGATATTGCGCGTTTTTAGCGTCAAAGAGGTAGCCCTGCACTGAAACGCGACCGCTCTCAGCTGCGAGCGATCCAAAGGCGACCATGGCTGCCGAGGAGGGCGAAGCGGACCACTGCGGGAGATTAATCTCCCCCGGGCCGCCCGGAGTGGCTTGGGGCTGCAGGCTTTTCGAGACAATGTCGAAGATGCCGGCTGAGGTCAGGTCGCTCGAGAGCGTGGCGTCGAAAACTTCCTTCAGCGGCGTGGTCTGAGCGTCACCAGAGGCAGCCTTGAAATCTGCGACGGCGATGCGAATACGGTCAGCACCGCTTGAAGTTTCGGTGTGGAAGGTGTCTTGCGCGCAAAGGCAGACGGAGAGAACAAGGAGAGTGACGAGGCCGGAGAGAACACGGCGTGAGGCGGTGAGCGATCGGAGCGAGCTGAACATGCACCCCCATGGTAGCTGCAAACTGTGCGGTGAGGAGAAGGAAAGCGGGCGGCTACTGCTGGCGGTAGTCAAAGGCGTAGTCGACGGTAATGTGATCGCCGGCGGGAAGTGGCCCGAAGCCCTCATCCTGAACGCGTTGCACGGCACGTTTGGCGGATTGATCGAGCGAAGGCGAGCCGCTTGCACCTTCCACGCGAATATTAGAGGGAATGCCATCGCGATTGATGTCGAAGACGATGGTGACGCGCTTGCCTTCACTGGCGCGCGGATCCGCTTCCTGGGTGAACCAGTTCTGGGCGACTTTGCGGTTCACGATATTGACGTAGTAGGCGAAGCGGGCACCGAAGGTCCGATCTTCAACGCTGATGGAGGCGGTGCCGTTCTTCAATTGCATGGTGGCCTGCGCAATGCGGATGCCAGCGGTCTCGCCGGAGGTCGCCTTGGTGGGATCGGGGCGGATGGGTTGTGGGTGCTTGACCGGTTCCGGCGTCGGGCGCTCGGCTATCTTGGGCGGCTTCCGCGCTTCCTTCTTGACTATGGGGATGTCCCTGGGGGAGGGTGGCGGCTCCGTGCGTTCTTTCGGTGGTGTTGGTGCCGGGCTTGGCTTTTCAGAGGTGAGGACACCCGTGTCGAGGGACCTCTGACGGGGCGGAAGGGGAAGCGAGCTGACCATCGTGGCCTGGATGGCGCCGGCGGCCATGTCGTGTTGACCCCACTTCTGCCCGTGATGGCGGAAGGCAAGCGAGCCCGCGATGATACCGCCGAAGAGAAGTGTGTGCAGCAGCAGGGAGCCAGCGAACCCGGCGCGTTCACTCTCGCGACCACTTGCAACGGTGGTGCTCCACTCTGGCTGAGTTGCGGTCATAGCTTCTGGATCCGGATCAATAAAATGCGCTATTTGTTTGTTTGTCGTTACTTATCGACAGGGCGAGTGACGATGCTGATATTGGTGATGCCGGCCTGCTTGACGGCGTCCATGACGGAGGCAAAGGCACCGAAGGGTACCTGCTCATCGGCGCGGACGTAGATGACACGCCGGCCCGCGTCGCTGGGGATGGCTGCTTTCAGACGTGCGGGCAGATCGTTTACGTTGATCGGTTTGTCCTGCAAGAAGACGTTTTGGTCCTTGTTGATGGTGACGACCATACGTTCCTCGGATAAGGCGTTGACGGTGCGAGTTTTGGGGATGGCGACCTCGACGCCTGACTGGAGCACAGGTGCGCTGATCATGAAGATCAGAAGAAGCACGAGGACGACGTCTACGAGTGGTGTGATGTTGATTTCGGCAAGGGCTGTCTGGGTGCGCGCGCCGGAGCCGCTGCGAGCGGTGAAAGCCATGGCTAGAAGCTCCTTCGGCGGGGCTCTTCGACCGGCGCGGTGGGTGGGGCAGAGGTGGGTGTGAGCATGGCGGCGTTCTCGATGGCATTAAGAAGCTCCCGGCCAAAGTCGTCCATGCGAGCGCCGAAGTCACGCAGACGAGCGGTGAGCTGGTTGTAGCCGACAACTGCGGGAATGGCGACAACGAGCCCGGCCGCAGTGGTGATCAGGGCTTCCGAGATGCCGGGCGCTACGGCGCGGAGAGTGGCGGAGCCCTGCGTGCCGAGGCCATGGAAGGCGTCGATGATGCCCATCACAGTGCCGAGAAGGCCAATAAAAGGCGCGACGGCGGCGATGGTTGCGAGCCAGGTCATGCGCTGTTCCATGACGGTGAGGGCTTCGCTCGAGGCTGTCTGGGCGGCGCGCTCGAGGCCGAGTGGGTTGCGAGGAAGACCGCGGCCGGCGCTCTGCCGGAGATACTCATCGTGAATCTCGGTGAAGACAGTAACGAGCGGGCTGGGCTTGAATTGTTCAGCGACGGAGGCGATCTCGCTGAGCCGGCCAGACTTGCGGAAAGCTCGAACGAAGCGGGTTCCCTGGACGCCGGCGCGGCGGAAGTACGTCCACTTCGAGATCATCACAGTCCAGGAGAAGATGCTCGCGATCAGAAGCACGATCAACACAGCAAAGGCGACCGGCCCACTGTTATGGATCATATCCAAGAGAGCACTTGAGCTGGCGGGAGCCGACGGAGATGCGGCGGATGCGGCGTCGTCCTGAAGTAAGAGCAGAGCTAGGGAGAGAAGAGAAGGCATAGGTTGATCTGCGGGTTAGTGTACTGGTTTCCTTACGAATTGAGAGGAGAGGACGGGGGTGCGGGGGGTACCGGGGAGGGTGCCTGCTGAGGCGGGTCGATGCTCCGCGCGGGCAGCCGGGTGCTTTGCTATGCTCGCGATGAGGGCTGGCCGGCACTCGAAGGAGGGAGACCTATGTTGCTCGAATTACGCGCGGAGAATTATACCGTGATCGATCGGGCAGAGGTGCAGTTTGGACCGGGGCTCAACCTGCTGACGGGGGAGACAGGGGCGGGCAAATCGATTTTAGTCGACGCCCTGGTTCTGCTGCTCGGGGGCAAGGCATCGAGTGACGTAATTCGGCATGGGCAGGAACGGGCGACGCTGGCGTGTGTCTTTGAAGCGACGCCCGGCGCCCAGGCGGTTCTCGAGGCAAACGGAATCGATGCGGAGGAGAGCACGATTCTTCTGCGGCGAGAGATTACGCTGGCCGGCAAAGGCCGGGTCTTTGTGAATAATCAACCAGCTACGGTGGCGGTGCTTCGGCAGTTGGGTCCAGAGCTGGCGTCCATTCATGCGCAGAGCGAGACGACCAGCTCGTTTGACGGAACCCAGCAGCGGCTGCTTTTGGATCGTTTCGGCGGCTTTGATTTGCAGGTAGTGCGATCCGCTTTCCTCGCGTGGCAGGGTACGTCGCGGCGTCTGGAAGAGCTTGAGACTGCGTCGGCGGATCGGCTGCGGATGGCGGATCTGTGGCGGTTTCAGAGCGCGGAGATTGCAGATGCGGGAATCTCTGCCGGGGACGAAGACCTTGTGCTCGAGGCGGAGAAACGCATTCTGAGCAACGCGGAACGCCTGTATACAGCGGCGATGACGGCCCATGAGCTGCTGTATGAGGCAGAGCAGTCGGCCGAGACAACGGTGGGATCGGCGTTGAAGCAGGTAGAAGAACTGGCACGATTCGACCCGCGTTTCGCTGAGGCAGCGCAGCAATTGGCGGCGGCAAAGGCCAGTATCGAGGACGTTGATGCGAGTGTTCGGGACTTTGCTGAGGAGGTCCAAGGATCGCCCGACAGGCTGGCGAGCCTTGAAGACCGTTTGGCAGCTCTGGAGCGGCTTAAGCGCAAGTACGGTCCAAGTCTGCCGGAGGTCATCGCGTTTGGCGAGGAGGCCCGGTCGAAGCTGAACGAGGTGGAGAATCGCGACGATCTGCTAGCGGAGCTGCGGGGGACGCTAAAGGCCGAGGGAGAGATTTACCGGGCGGCAGCAAAGGCGATGAGCGAGCGGCGACGGGCGGCGGCGGAGCGTCTGCGTGGTCTCGCCGAGAGAGCGATCGGGGAACTGGCGATGCGGGCGCGGCTGGCAGTCGAGGTTCGCAGCCAGGAGGACGAGAGGTCGTGGACGGGGCATGGGTTTGACGCGATCGCCTTTCTGATCGCGACGAACGCCGGCGAGCCCTTGAAGCCGCTCGATGAGGTGGCGTCGGGCGGTGAGATGTCGCGGGTGATGCTGGCGCTGAAAGTGACGGTGGAAGATGAGGTGCGTGGACGTCATCGAAAGGGAGGGCTCGAGCGGAGCCTGATCTTTGATGAGATCGACGTGGGGATCGGGGGGAGAGCGGCGGAGGCCGTGGGACAAAAGCTGAAGGCGCTGGCGAAGGGGCAGCAGGTGTTGTGCATCACGCATCTGCCACAGATCGCAGCCTTTGCCGATCGGCACCATCTTATCGCGAAGACCGAAGCGAAGGGCCGAACCCAGACGTCGGTTCGGTCGCTCACCGACGAGGAACGTCGCGAGGAGATTGCGCGGATGTTGAGTGGCGCAACCCTGACCGAAACCAGCCTGCGGCACGCCGAGCATCTGCTGGCCGCGAGCCGGTAACAGCGAAGCCTGGTGTGCGCGGCAGCGTTCCCGGATCGAGCGGCATCAGAAAGGTCATGGTAACTGGAGGTTGCTATGGCAACGGAAATGAAAAAGTGCGCTCACAAGCCGTGTACATGCACGGTCACAGAGGGCAAGTACTGCTCGCAAGTATGCGAAGACGCGACGGACGTGACCACGCTGGGCTGCGATTGCGGGCATGCCGGATGCGGAGGACAAGCCATTTAGAGAGGGACAAGGAGCGGAGCCAAAGGCGGGAGGGAACATGTGACTTCCTCGCGTGGCTCTGCTTCGCGTTTGTAAGTGGTACCTCCTCAGCCTCCCTTCCAGGGAGCGAAGAGGCGGTGAACGCGATATACTCTTCGAGTGAGTCTCCCAGCCTTGAATCCCCTCCTCGCGAACTCCCAAGCGCAAGAAAACACAGACGCTCAGACCAAACATGTGCTGCTGTTGAAGCCGCGTGGGTTTTGTGCCGGTGTGGTGCGGGCGATCGATATTGTACAGATCGCGCTTGATACCTTTGGGGCGCCGATTTATGTGCGGAAGGAGATCGTGCATAACAGCTATGTTGTGACCGATCTGGCGAAAAAGGGCGCGATCTTTGTGAACGAACTGGACGAGGTGCCGGAGGGTTGCCGGGTGATTTACTCGGCGCATGGTGTCTCGCCGGCGGTTCGCAGCCGAGCAAAAGAGCGTGGGTTGAAGGTGATCGACGCAACCTGCCCGCTGGTGACGAAGGTTCATGTTGAGGCGATCAAATTTGCCAAGCAGGGGTATTCACTCGTGCTGGTAGGGCACCGCGATCACGAAGAGGTTGAAGGTACGCAGGGCGAGGCGCCGGATGTGACGCAGGTGGTTTCTACCGTAGAGGAGGTCGGAGCTCTCGTGGTTCCCGACCCGAATCGCGTAGCGTACTTGACGCAGACAACGTTGTCGCTCGATGAAGCGCGGTACATGATTGAAGCGTTGAAGATCAAGTTTCCGAACATTGTCGGGCCGCACGCGCAGGACATTTGCTATGCCACCGAGAATCGGCAGACTGCGGTGAAGAACGTGGCGCATACGGCAGATCTGGTGCTGGTGGTGGGATCGAAAAACAGTTCGAATTCAAATCGTCTGGTTGAAGTTTCAGAAAACCTGGGGACGCGGAGTTACCTTATCGACAAGGCCGAGGATATTCGGCCGGAGTGGTTAGAGGGTGTCGGCAAAGTCGCGGTAACGGCTGGTGCGTCGGCGCCTGAGGTGTTGGTGCAGGAGGTGGTGACCTTCCTCGAGGAGCGTGGCTTTGGCGACGTTGCGGAGATTGAAGTGATGCCAGAAAATGTGCGGTTTGGTCTGCCACCAGAGATTGTGCAGGCGATCGCTTCCGCCCCGGCGGTAGCGCGTTAGGACCATCCTGCAGACCATGAATGAAGTTCCTCACAATTCGGCGTTGGTTGGGGCGGGATCGGGGCAACCGCGCTTTGGTCGCATGGACCTGAGCCTGGACCGGGTGAACGAAGGTCTGGGGCGAGCGCGAGACTGGCTGCTCGGGCAGCAGCATGAGGATGGCTTCTGGTGCGGCGAGCTTGAAGCCGATGTGATGCTCGAAGCCGACTACATCTTCATGCACACACTGCTGGGAACGGGTGATCCGGGGAAGATGGGGCGTGCGGTGAACGAGATTCTCCGCCATCAGAATGAGGATGGTGGATGGAGTTTGTACCCGGGCGGCGTGTCGAACGTGAACTATGGGGTGAAGTCGTACCTGGCGCTGAAGTTGATGGGGTACTCGGCTGATCATCCGGTGATGGTGAGGATCCGGGAGAATGTTTTGTCGCTTGGTGGCGTCGTTGAGTGCAATACGTTTACCAAGATTTATCTCTGCGCGCTCGGGCAGTACGACTACGACGCGGTTCCGGCGATTCCGCCCGAGATCGTGCTGTTTCCGAATTGGTTCTACTTCAATATTTACGAGATTAGCTCTTGGTCACGCGGGATCTTGGTCCCGTTATCCATTATCTACGCGAAGAAGCCGTTCAAAAAGCTGCCGCCGGAGCAGGCGATCAGCGAGCTTTTTGTGGGTGGCCGAGAGAATGCCGATCTTCGTCTGCGTTGGGACAAAAAGAAGCCGGTGAGCTGGCGTAATTTCTTTCTCTTCTGGGATCGGCTGGCGCATCTCTCAGAGCGCGTTCATATACGACCTCTACGAAAGATCGCACTGCGCAAAGCCGAGGCCTGGATGTTGAAGCGGTTCGAGAAGTCGGACGGGCTTGGTGCCATCTATCCGGCGATGCTGAACTCGATTGTGGCGCTACGCTGCCTGGGGCGCTCGGTAGACGATCCACAGATGATTCGCGCGCTGGATGAGTTCGAGCGGCTGGGGATTGACTGCCCAGAAGGGACGCCGGAGTACCCGACGCCGACCTTCCGCATGCAACCCTGTTTTCCGCCGGTGTGGGATACGGCGCAAGCCATGTACGCGCTGGGGGAGGCTGGCCTGAGCAAGGACGATCCACGCCTGTTGCGGGCGGCGAATTGGGTGCTCTCGAAAGAGGTTCGGCATAAGGGCGATTGGGCAGAGAAGGTTCGGAATGTGGAACCGGGTGGATGGTACTTCGAGTTCAACAATGAATTTTATCCGGATGTTGATGATACGGGGCAGGTTCTACTGGCGCTGAAGTGCGTCGCGAATCCGCAGGAGCGATATCAGGATGCTGTCTGCCAGCGGGCCTTGACATGGATATGGGCGATGCAGTGCCGGAATGGCGGGTGGGCGGCCTTTGACAAGGACAACACCAAAAGCATCTTCCAGTACATTCCGTTTGCCGACCACAATGCGATGCTGGATCCGCCGACCGCCGATATCACCGGTCGCATGCTCGAGATGCTTTCGTTATATGGCTTCACGCGCGAAGACCCGCGAGTCGAAAAAGCGGTTCAGTTCATCTTAAAAGAGCAGGAGCCGGATGGGAGCTGGTTTGGCCGATGGGGCGTGAACTACCTGTACGGGACGTTTCTGGTGTTGCGTGGGCTGGAGGCGATGGGCTTCTGGAATCACGAGCCAGCGGTGCAGCAGGCAGCGGAGTGGATTCGTATGGTGCAGAATGGGGATGGGGGATGGGGTGAGAGCTGCGGCACCTATGATGAGCCTTCGCAGCGGGGGATTGGCGCCAGTACGCCGTCACAAACGGCATGGGCGCTGCTTGGCTTGCTGGCCGCCGGGGATACCAGGTCGGATTCGGTTGCGAAGGGTGTTCGCTGGTTGATCGAGCGGCAGCATGAGGACGGTAGCTGGGACGAGTTGATGCCGGGACGGAACGGCGAGAGCTACTACACAGGAACAGGGTTTCCGCGAGTTTTCTATTTGGGATATCACCTGTATAAACAGTACTTTCCGCTGCTAGCGCTGACGACCTATACGCGCGCGATGGAGCGGGAGTCGAACGCAGCCTGAACGACGGGTGAGAGACTTACAAGGGGTGACCGATGGCAGTACCTATCTCCCAGGCATGGACCGTTGCTTCGTACGTGGTGAAGCAAAAGCTGAGCGGACGTAAGCGGTATCCGCTGGTGTTGATGCTGGAGCCGTTATTCCGATGCAACCTGGCGTGTGCCGGATGTGGCAAGATCCAGTACCCGGCACACATTCTGAAAGCGGAGCTATCGCCTGAGGAGTGTTTTCGCGCGGTCGATGAATGCGGCACGCCAATGGTCGCAATTCCGGGTGGGGAGCCGTTGCTGCATCCGAAGATGCCGGAGATTGTGGCTGGCCTGGTGGCACGCAAGAAATACGTCTACATGTGTACAAATGCACTTTTGTTGAAGGAGAAACTGCACCTCTTCCAGCCGTCGAAGTATCTTTCGTTTTCGGTGCACGTGGATGGTCAGCGGGAGCATCACGACTTTTCGGTTTGCCGCGAGGGCGGATACGATATCGCGATGGAGGGGGTGCGGGCTGCAGTGGCGGCGGGTTTCCGTGTGACGACGAACACGACATTGTTCGATGGGGCGGATCCGAATAGTGTGCGCCTGCATTTTGATGAGCTGATGGAGGTTGGCGTCGAGAGCATGATGGTCTCGCCGGGGTATACGTATGACAAGGCTCCGGATCAGAAGCATTTTCTGGGGCGTGCACGGTCGAAGAAGCTGTTTCGGTCCATCCTGTCGAACCGCAAAAAGACGTGGCGCTTCAATGCGTCGCCAATGTTTATGGAGTTTCTGATGGGTAAGAAGGAGCTGACCTGCACGCCCTGGGGCATGCCGACCTTCTCGATCTTTGGTTGGCAGAAGCCATGCTATCTGCTGCAGGATGGCTATGCGGACACCTTTCAGGAGCTGATGGATTCGGTGGAGTGGGCGAACTACGGGACCGAGAGCGGAAACCCGCGATGCGCGAACTGCATGGTGCACTCCGGGTATGAAGCGAGTGGCGTGAATTATACGTTCGGCTCCATGAAGGGTCTGCTGCAGACCGCGAAGGCGATCTTCTTCTCGAGCTACAACGATGAGGGCGCAGAGAAGCTGCTGAATGAATGGAAGCCGGCGCATCAGGCTCCGCTCGTCCAGATTGCGACGCCGGCTGCAACGGCGGATCGGTCCGAAGTTGAGATGGTCTCAGGGGACTAGGGATGGCGACGGATCAGCAGGAGCAGGCGAAGCTGGAGCAGGTGTCGCAGCAAAACCCGGACGAGATCGAGGTTGCTGCGGGCCGTGAGCGGGAGCAGTTAGAGGGTTGGATCCCGGAGATGGCGACCGAGGGCGAGGTGCGAGACGCGCTCGAAAAGGCCTTTGATTACCGAGGCGATGTGACGGTTACGAAGAAGGATGGGGCCTTGATCGAAGGCTATCTTTTTGATCGGAAAACTGAGTCGACGCTGGCGAACTCGTATGTGCGGATCATCCCGAGCAAGGATCGGTCGAAGGTCAATATTGCTTACAGTGAGATTGCTGCTGTTGCCTTCACTGGTCGAGATACGGCGGCGGGGCGGACCTTTGAGGCCTGGGTGAAGAAGTACTGGGAGAAGAAGGCGATGGGCGAACAGCAGATTCAGATCGAGCCTGAGCGATTGGACTGACATCGTGCGCGGCGCATGGCCCGGGCGGCAAATTTATGCGGATCTTTCTTACTGGAGCGACCGGGTTCGTTGGTGGACATGTTCTGCGAGCCTTTGCGGAACGCGGTGCTCGGCAGCGAGTGCTGGTTCGATCGACGAGCAACCTGAGCGGACTGGAGGGGATTGGAGATCTCGAGTTGGTGCATGGGGATCTTCGGCAGGTTAATGGATTTCGGGAGGCGCTTGCGGGATGCGATGCGCTGGTACATGTCGCGGCAGACTATCGGCTATGGGTGCGGGATCCGGAGGCGATGTACGCGGCGAATGTTGCAGCGACGCGAGGTTTGCTTCGGCTGGCGCGTGAGATGGCTGTGCCGCGGGTCGTGTATACGTCGAGCGTGGCAACAATGGGATTTCGATCAGACGGAAGCATCGTGGATGAAGAGACGCCGGTGTCGCTTGCGGCGATGATCGGGCACTACAAACGATCGAAGTTCATGGCGGAGCAGGTGGCGATCGAAGCGGCGCGAGGGGGACAGCATGTGATGGTTCTAAACCCCACGACGCCGATCGGTGCGGGGGATGTGAAGCCAACGCCGACAGGACGGATCGTGGTTGATTTTCTCAACCGGCGGTTTCCGGCGTATGTAGATACGGGTCTGAACCTGGTGGACGTCGAAGAGGTCGCGCGCATGCATGTGGTTGCGCTCGATCGCGGGCGTCCAGGAGAGCGGTACATTCTTGGCGGGGAGAATCTTTCGCTGAAGCAGATTCTTGACCGTATGTCAGCGATTACGGGTCTGCCTTCGCCCACACGCAAAGTGCCGCACGCGGCCGCAATGGTGTTCGCATTCTTTGACGAGTGGATTACCGGGCGGATACGAGGGCGGGAGCCGCGGGCTACCGTTGAGGCTGTGCGAATGGGCCGGAAGATCATGTTTGCCAACTCTTCGAAGGCTGAGCGGGAGCTCGGGTTTAGAGTGATGCCTGTGTACGGCGCGATGCGGCAGGCGATCCGGTGGTTTGTTGAACATGGGTACGCTCCATCGCCGCCGGCGGGTGCGAGTCATTGAGGACTGCGGTCATCGCGGCACTTCCACGGGAGATTGCGGAACTTACCCGAGGCTGGCGACGGGTCGCAGGAGCCATAGCTGGCGTGATTGTGTACGAGAGCGCGGAGACAGTGGTCGCCTGCGCGGGAATGGGATGTGAGCGGGTGAGCAGGGCAGTCGAAGCCACGGTGGCACGGGGGCAGGTGGGTCGTCTGCTCTCGGTGGGCTTAGCGGGTGCGTGTGACCATGCGCTCCATGCTGGAGGGGTGGTGCGGTGCGGCACCGTGATTGACGTGCGATCCGGAGAACGATTTTCGGCCGATGGCGGCGAAGCGGTTCTGGCGACCTCGTCCGGAATTGCGAGTGTGGACGAGAAGCGGCGATTGTTTGAGAGCTATGGCGCGGCTGCGGTCGATATGGAAGCAGCCTGTGTTGCACGTCTGGCACGTGCGCGGGGTCTCGGCTTTGGGGCATTAAAAGCGATTTCTGATGACGCGGCATTTGCCATGGACGGTCTGGACCGATTCACCACAGCCGAAGGACAGATCCGTGAACTCGCGTTTGCTTTGCATACTGCAGTGCGTCCAAGTCGCTGGGCAGGGGCGATGCGACTTGGCCGGAACAGCGCCCTTGCACTGCGAGCGCTGACGGAAGCGGTCGAGCAGGATCTTCGAATACAGAGTTCACAGGGGTAGAGGGGCATCGATGGACACAGCGGTTGAGAGAGAACGCGAGCAGGGCACTGCGATTCCCAGTACGATGGTGGCGGCGGTGTATCGGGGCGTCGATGACGTGCGCGTGGAGCAGGTGCCGGTCCCAGAGATTGGGCCGGGTGAGGTGCTGGTCAGGATCGACACGTGCGGTATCTGCGGGACGGATCTGAAGAAGATACATACTGGATCCCATAGCGCGCCGCGCATCTTCGGACATGAGATGGCGGGGACGATTGCGCGCGTGGGCGAGGGTTTGACAAGATTTCAGGTTGGCGATCGAGTGATGGCTTATCACCACATTCCGTGTGGGCGTTGTTATTTCTGCCGGAAGCAGACGTTTGCGCAATGCGAGGTCTACAAGCGGGTAGGTTGCACAGCAGGATTTACGCCGGCGGGTGGGGGATTTGCGGAGTACATTCGCGTGATGGACTGGATCGTTGAAGGTGGTCTGGTGAAGATTCCGGACGGGATCCCATTCGAGCAGGCGTGTTTTCTCGAGCCGGTGAATACCTGCTACAAGGCGGTAAAGCTACTGGATCTGAAGGCCGATGAGATGGTGCTCGTGATTGGGCAGGGGCCAATCGGGATCGTACTGGCGGCACTCGCGAAGCGTACAGGGGCGACCGTGCTTACCAGCGATTTGTACCCTGAACGGCATGCGATTGCGCGTGAATTCGGCCTTGATCACGCCCTCGATGCGAAGAGCGATGTGGCCGCGGCAGCACGGGCAGCGACGGAGGGTCGAGGAGCAGATGTAGCCCTAGTCGCTGTGGGTGGGAATGCGGTCATTGGCACGGCGATGGACGCGATCCGTCCGGGTGGACGGGTGATGCTGTTTGCACAGACGCAGCATGGGGAAGCGCCATTTGACCCGGCGGCGGTGTGCATGGACGAGAAGACGTTGATGGGGTCGTATAGCTCGTCCGTGGCGATCAACAAGGAGGTTGAGGATTTGGTGTTTGACGGATACCGCAATGGATTCGATTTAACGCGGCTGATCTCGCACCGGTTTCCGCTGGAGCAGGCCGAGGTGTCGATTGCACTGGCATCGAACCCGCAGGCGGACTCGATGAAAATCGTGCTCCAGCCGATGCGGTATCAATCTATTTAGTGCGCGAGAGACCGCGAGAGCAACAGCGGATTCTTTCGGGATGACAACACAGGGAAGATGAGCCCAGGATCTCTACTCTACTGATTTTTTAGTCGCGAGGACGCTTGCGGATCTCGATGCTGAGGCGTTTAATTTTTTGATTAAGCGTGGAGAGCGGGATTTTGAAGAACTCGGCGGCCTCGGTCTGGTTCCAGTGGCAGCGCTCGAGGCGATCGGAGATGATGCGCCGTTCGATCTCTTCCATAAGTTCGAAGAGCGAGGCGTCGGGACGATGCTCGAGTGCGGTCGCGGTGTAGCTGCTGCCGGTGATCTGGGGTGGAAGCAGGTCCGGTGCGATGACGCGGGAGTTAGCGAGAACGATACCGCGTTCCATGGCGTTCTCAAGTTCGCGTACGTTGCCGGGCCAGTCGTAATCCATCAGGATACGGAGTGCTTCCGGCGAAAGGACCTTCTGCTCTGCCTCATTTTCTTTGGCGTAGAAGTCGAGGAAATGCTGCGAGAGAAGAGGGATGTCCGACTTGCGGGTGCGAAGGGGCGGAAGTTCGAGCGCGATGACGTTCAGGCGGTAGAAAAGATCTTCGCGGAAGCGACCTTCACGGACGGCGTTCTGCAGGTTGACGTTGGTGGCTGCGATGATGCGGACGTCGACCTGAATCTCCTGGGTGCCACCGAGTTGCATGAAGCGCCGATCCTGCAGGACGCGGAGGATCTTGGCTTGCATATCCATGCCCATGGTTCCGATCTCATCAAGGAAGAGGGTTCCACCATCGGCGACTTCGAAAAGACCTTTCTTGCTGGAGATCGCTGAGGTGAACGCGCCACGGACATGACCGAAGAGAGTGGATTCGAGGAGCTCTGACGGAACGGCGCCAGTATTGACGGGGACGAAGGGGCGGTCACGGCGGGGTGAGTTTGCGTGCAGGGCCTTGGCGATTAGTTCTTTGCCGGTGCCACTTTCACCCTGAACGAGGACGGTGGAGCGGGATGGTGCGACCTGCACGACGACGTCGAAGAGGCGCAGCATGGGGTCACTTTTGCCAATGATGTTGTCGAAGCTGTAGCGCTGCTTGAGAGTACGGCGAAGGAGGACGACTTCGGATTCGGCTCTGCGCCGAGCGATAGCGGAGCGGATATCGAGGAGCAGCTTTTCGTTGTCCCACGGCTTCTGGACGAAGTTGTCGGCGCCGGCGCGGATGGCTTCGACGACGTTGCCGACGGTGCCATAGGCGGTAATCATGATGACCGGGAGTTGCGGACGAAGTTCCACTATGCGTGGAAGCAGGTCCAAACCACTTTCGCCAGGCAGAGCGAGGTCGAGGAGGAGGAGATCGAACTCTTCCCGCGAGAGGATGTCGAGGCCGGTCGTGCCTTCAGGCGCGATGGTGACGGAGAAGCCTTCGAAGGTGAGTAGGGTTTCGAGGGACTCCCGCACCGCCGCCTCATCGTCGATGATGAGAATGCGCGGCAGGGATCGATTGACGGTGGGAGTATCGGCCGTTCCGACAGACTCAGGAACAGCGATGGTTTCAAACATGCAGTATCGTCCTTTCGCCCGCGTCGGTGGCGGCGTCTGTGAGTACGGGAGCAAAGGCAGGGAACTCGAGATCGAAGGTGGTGCCACTTCCAATGGAGCTTTCTACGTGGATCTTGCCGCCATGCTCCTGCATGATGCCGTAGCTGACAGCGAGACCAAGACCTGTGCCCTTGTGCTCTCCTTCGCGGGGAGTTGTTTTCGTCGTGAAGAATGGATCGTAGATGCGATGCAGGTGCTCCTGGCTGATGCCGCTGCCAGTGTCCTGGATGCGGATAACAGCCGTGCTATCGCGGTTGAATGTGGTAACGGCGATCCGCCCGGCCGCGGAGTGCAGCATGGCGTCCTTGGCGTTCAGAAGGAAATTGAGCAGGACCTGCTGGATTTTGCCCTGGTTTCCCTGCACGGAAGACAGAGCGGGGTCGAGGTCCAGGTCAACGGAGATCTTGGCTGTTTTGAGTTGATGGTCGATGAGATTGACCGTCTCGCGTAGGAGTCGATTCAGATCGACGCTGGTGCGCTCGGTACCGCTGGTCCGGGAGAAGTTGAGCAGGCTGTTGACGATCTCGGAGGCGCGGAAGCTCTGCTGCGTGATTTTTTCGAGGACCGGCGTGAGTCTGGTGTCTCCGGCCATTTGTTTCGTCAGCATCTGCGTATAGGACGAGATGACGGCAAGCGGTGTGTTGACTTCGTGCGCAACGCCGGCCGCGAGCAGACCGATGGACGAGAGCTTCTCGGATTGCGCGAGCTGGGCTTCAAGTTCTACGCGGTCGGTGATGTCATCGATGAGAATGATGCGGCCGACGGGCACAGCGGTCTTTGACACAAGAGGCGCCACGGCGATGTTGGCTATGTGCTGCTCGCCATCCATGAGCTCGATGCGGTACTTGTAAAAAGCGTGCGTTCCGTGATCGAGACGGACGCTGTCGATCTTGCGAAGGAAGTCTGGGGGAAGGACTGCAGACAGGGGCTTCCGCAGAGCGTCTTTTCGTGAAAGTCCGAAGAGCTCTTCCATCCGACGGTTCCAGCTCTCGATGTAGTCGTCGAGATCGACAGCGAAGACGCCGACGTTGATGGATTCGACGATGTTTTCGTGGAACTCCTTGAGTCGCTCGAACTCGCCGACCTGCAACTCAAGACGGCGATAAAGCTGGGCGTTCTGGATGGCAATGCCGATGTAGCTGGCGAGGGACTCGAGAAGCTCAACGTCTTCGCTCGAGAGAAAGTCGCCCAGACGGGTCAGGCCGAGACCGATAACAGCGACGGTTCTGGTGCCGAGCCCTTCGCGTGAGGCGACGCGGCAGGGGAGGTAGTAGTTGAGGTCCAGCCGAGAGGCGGAGGCTCGCTCGGTGGGGGGAAGGCGAAGAACCTGGCGAGGATTTTCCCAGAAGATGTGGTTGGTTGATTGCGCTTGGTCGAAATTGAGGAAGCGCAGGTCGAGGCCGGAGAGCTCGGTGGGGGAGAGATCGGCCAGGCCATGGGATCCGGCGAGACGAAACGATGCGCGGCCGGTGAGGTTTTCATCCGAAAGGAAGACGGCAACACGCGTTACCAGGAGCGTCTGAGGGAGGCGCTCCACGATGGCGTCGACTAGAGTTCGGAGATCGGTTTGGGAATTTAGGCCACGGCCAAATTCGACCAGGGTCTCGCGATAGTCGAAGCGTTTTTGGTCGAAGAGGCGGTCGACGCGCGCCTGGATAGCTCGTTTGAGTGGATCGAAGACAATGCCGGTGATTGTGACGGCGGCGACAAGTCCCCAGAGGCGAAGATTCGGTAGACGGCTTCTAACTGTTTCCGCAGTGACAGCCAAGACGGCGAAGTAAAGGCCCACAAGAGAAGCAGTTGCGAGCGTGTATGTTACGCCGCGCTTGAAGATCAGGTCCGTATCCATCAGGCGATAACGGATGATTGCCCAGCTGAAGGTAAGCGGGAGGACGACGAGTGAAAGACCAGCCAGCTTCGTGAGCAGACCGGGGATGGGGAGGTCTGCCATATACGGAATGGCATAGAAGAGCGTGTAGGGAGTGACCGCAACCAGAGTGCCGCGAGTCAGCCACTTCAGCTGCTGTCGCTCCAGCGCGAAATTGGCGCGCTTATAGCGGATCCAGAAGACGATGGCTGCTATGACGTAATAAAGAGCCTGGTAGCCAACACCTATCTGGTCGAGACGATGGCGCAGCAGCTCCGTCGCAAACCAATACCGTATGGCGAAAGCTTGCAAGGCAACCAGGAGGGCTCCCGGAAGGTAGAAGAGGCCGATCAATAAGGAACGCGCCCACCGGGATCGCCAAGAGGTCGGTGAGCTGTTGCTGAAGCTGATGGCGAAGTGGAGAAACAGGGCGGGTTGCAGGGCATTCGCGCAAAGGTTGGCCCAGTAGATAGCGCTGTCAAAGCCATCGAGAAGGCCCGTGTACTTAAAGGAATAGAGAACGAACGAGACAAGGCAGAAGACGTAAAAGTGAGTGGCTTTGGGAGCTGTCCATCGCCGGAACAAGACGTAGATGCCAATGCAGAGGTAGGAGAGCGCGATGAGACGGAAGCCATCGTTGCTGGAACGATCGAGAGGTTCGAGGATGACGGGAATTTCAAGTCGCGTCCCTGAACCGGGACGATAGCCAGAGTTCCTTTGAATGGTGTAGGTTGCGTGCGCCCAAATGCCGCTATGGAAGAGTTCTCGCTCGAGCATGGCGAGTCGTGGGGAGGGGTGGTCGTTGACGGCGAGGAGGATATCTCCCTGGCGAACACCCGCTCGCTCGGCGGGGGTACCGGTCGGCACCTGCTCGGCGCGAAGACCGCCATGCGCTTCCATCCACCAGACACCATCGGTCGGAACATCGAATCGCATTTCCTGACGCAGATTCAAGACGGCGAAGACGGCCGACGCCACCGTCGCGAGGGCGAGGACAACAGCCAGCACACGAGTTTGGAACGCATCCTTCATGATGGGAGTGACGGTGACTCAAGTACGCGTGCAATTACATAACCAAGTTGACGCGGAGAAATAGTCTTGGAGCTCCCATCAAAACACAGCGTTGAAGCGAGATGCAGGAAGAACTATACGGAAAACCATAGACACCGGTCGATATCTCCGGTTGGACGGAGCAATGCGATGTAGGGCAACCCCCTGTTCACAATTCTGTAACATAAGGGAGGTGGCGGATCAGGAGAACGGCAGAACATGCAGGTCGTGGAGCATTTCCTCAAGGTAGGCGAGATGGTGGTGCGATACGAGAGGGCCGGCTCGGGGCAGCCACTTCTTCTTCTGCATGGTCTGGTGGGATCTTCGCGGAACTGGCGCCGAAATATCGAAGCGTTTGCTGGACATTCCACCGTGTTCGCCCTGGATCTTCCCAATATGGGCGGATCGGAGAGGGTGCAGGGCTTGGACGCCTCGCTTGAGGCTACGGCGGATCGTCTAGCTGCCACGATGGATGTGCTGGGGATTGAGGCAGCCGATATCGCAGCACACTCACACGGGGGCGCGGTCGCGCTGATGTTTGCTGCTCGACACCCGAACCGCACGCGGCGATTGGTCCTCTTCGCACCGGCGAATCCATTTTGTGACCTGGGCCGTCGGTTGGTGCATTTTTACAGTACCCGTGTGGGGCTCGGCTTCGCGAAGCTGATTCCAAGGTTGCCGATGCAATGGAAGGCGATTGCCTTGCGGCGCATGTATGGGGACGAACGCCGCGTGCCTGCAGATGCGCTGGCGGGCTACACGGAAGGGCTGCAGGTGCCGGGAACTATTGATCACGTGATGCAGATTGTAGCGCGCTGGCGAGAAGACATGGTGACCTTGCGAGCGCAGCTTGGAGCGCTGGTTGAGGTGCCCACGTTGCTGGTCTGGGGCGATCGCGACCGAGCCGTGGGGCTGCAGTCTGCGACCGAGTTGCGACGATCTTTGCCGCGAGCGGAGTTGGTGACGCTCTCTGGGGTGGGACATATTGCGTTTGAAGAGGTACCGGAGGCGGTGAACTCGACGGTGGCTCGCTGGCTGGAGGCGACACCGTGCGTTGCCGGGACGTTTCGGCCGGTGATGCACGCGTAGCTGCCTGCTTTATTTCGAGGTCGCCTGAATGCGTGCTGAGAGTGCTTCTTCGAGCCAATGTCGGACGGCGGCTTGCATTTCGGGCAGTTTTGAACGCGGTGACTCGAGGGTGCCTTGAAAGAAGTGATCGGCGCCTGGAATGAAAGCGACCTTTCGTGCGGGGTCTGTTCCGATGATGTGCCTGAGGGTGGCCGGGGGACAGAACTCATCCTGGTTGCCACTGACCGAGAGCAGCGGTCCAGGACATCTGTTGAGGAACTCATAGGTATAGTCGCGGCCGGCGGCGCGTACCGGCAGACCCAACGCGATGCGGCCGACGACGCGAGTGTCCGAGCAGCAGGCGCGAAGGCCGACATACGACCCGAACGAGAAACCGGCAAACAGAAGAGGCAGATGGAAGGTGCGATCAAGCCAGTTGAGAGCCGCTCGCACGTCATCCTGCTCGCCGTGTCCGTGATCGAAGTCGCCCACACTCAGGCCGACGCCGCGGAAGTTGAAGCGCAGAACGGGAATGCCCAGACCGGAGAGAACCTTGGCCGTGTGATAGACGACTTTGGTGCGCATGGTTCCGCCCGCCGGCGGATAGGGATGGCAGACGACGGCGCAAAACGGCGCGTGGGGGGCTCCAGTGTTGAGCAGAGCTTCGAGACGACCAGCCGGGCCGGAGAGGTCTTCTATCTGCCGGACATGCGACGTGATGGTGTTCTCTGAAGCCTGCGTTGTGGAGTGCTCCTGGCTCATGGGTTCAGTGTACGAGGCCGGCCATCGATGGAGGCTCTGCAGGTTCGAAGCTGCCGTATGCTGAACGCATGGAGCTCGACCCGATCGCGCTGACAAGACAACTGGTTGATATTGACTCGACGACCTACCATGAGGGTCGAGCGGGCACGTTTCTTGCGGAATACCTGGAACGACTGGGGTATGTGGTGGAGCGGCAGCCGGTCACTCAGCCTGATCCGTCCCTCACGCCCGGTAGTGGCGCTGAAGAGAGGTTCAATCTCTATGCGTGTGTGCCCGGAATGAGGCCGGTCGTGGTGTTCTCAACGCACATCGATACGGTGCCACCGTTTTTTCCTAGCACGGAAGACCAGGAATTCGTCTATGGACGGGGCAGCTGCGACGCGAAAGGGATCGTAGCGGCGCAGGTTGCGGCGGCCGAGCGCCTAAGGCGGCAGGAGATCTTCGTTGGGCTGCTGTTCGTGGTTGGAGAAGAACGGGACTCGGCGGGCGCTGCTGTAGCGAACCAGCATCCCCGAGGGTCTCGCTATCTCATCAATGGCGAGCCAACGGACAACCGGCTGGCTCTTGCCTCAAAAGGCGCGCTTCGAGTGGAGCTTCGCGCAAAGGGGCAAATGGCCCATTCGGCTTACCCAGAGTTGGGCGAGAGCGCGATCGATAAGCTGGTGAACGTGCTGTATGATCTGCAGTCCATGGCTCTGCCGGTTGATTCGGTTGGCGGGGAGTCTACGATGAACGTCGGTCTGATCGCAGGTGGTCGCGCGCCCAATGTCATTGCCGATCAGGCGCAGGCTCATCTTCTGATTCGGCTGGTTGGATCGTCGGTGGAGACACGCGAGGCCATTCTGGCCATTGTGGGGGATCGGGCGCAAGTCGATTTCAGTCTAGACCTTCCGTTTATCCGGATGCGCGCCGTAGGAGCGATGCCAACTATGATCGCGAAGTTTACGACGGACATCCCCTCTCTCCCCGCATGGGGAGAGCCGTTTCTTCTGGGGCCGGGATCGATCCACGTGGCGCATACGCCGGCTGAACGAATTCGAAAGCAGGAGTTGTTGGAGGCGGTGGAACTGTACGTCTCGCTGACTATGACGCTGCTCACAGAAGATCGGCCAGAGAGATCAACCGACGGCGCAGATCTTCTGTGAGTTTGCGGAAGAGAAAGCGATGGATGGCATTGCTTGCTGGTCTTCCACTGCTCTACCTGAGCGCGATCACGTGGATGTACAAGTCAATTCCCGTGCGGAATACGGCAAGGGATCGCTTCGATACTCTTATTGTGCTTGGGACGCCGTCCCTGCCGGATGGATCGCCGTCTGCGGAGCAGCGCTCCAGGGTGGCCGAGGGGACGCGCGAGTACCGTGCCGGCGTCGCGGCGCACATCATCATGACGGGTGGAGCGGCACACAACCAGTTTGTGGAGGCACACACCATGGTTGAGCTGGCGGCAGAGCAGGGAGTTCCACGCAGTGCGCTGGTGGAGGAAGGGCAGGCGGAGAACACTGTCCAGAACATCTTCTATAGCTGGACGTTGATGAAAAAGCACGGCTGGCAAAGCGCAGAGGTCGTGAGTTCGCCGAGCCACCTGCCGAGAGCGGCACTGATTCTTGAGCGTTACCCGTTCGCCTGGCGAGTGCATCCGGCGCCCTGGCCACCGCAGTTTACGCGGGCGCACGTTGCGGCCGCGTTTTGGGCCGAGGCAACATACTGCACCAAACTTCGGTGGATTGGTTTCCGAGAGACTCGCTACCTGCCTCGTTGAGATTACGTCCCGCTTTTCCTCATAGGGCGAAGGCGTAGCGAATAAACTTGGAGCTGGAGACTCCCTTCATGCCTGTTGCACCCGAGTTCACGCATCTTCATCTGCATTCGGATTACTCTCTGCTGGACGGAGCTTGCGACGTCGACAAGCTGGCAGCTCATTTGGGCCAGATGGGACAGAGTGCTGCGGCTATCACCGACCACGGCAACATCTATGGGGCCGTGCACTTCTTCGACGCGATGCAGAAGAAGAACCTGAAGCCAATTCTTGGGTGTGAGCTCTACCTTTCGAAGACCGACGATCACCGCACTTTGGCGGATGGGTATAACCACTTCCTTGTGCTTGCTGAGAACGAAGAGGGCTATCGGAATCTGGTGCGGCTGACGAGCGAAGCGGCGCTTCACGGCTTCTATCGGAAGCCTCGTGTCTCGAAGGAGTTCCTGTCAAAGCACACGGAGGGACTGATCGGCTTTTCGGGCTGCCTGGCGGGTGAGGTCAATCAGCACCTGATGGCAGGGAAGTATGAGGAGGCGAAGAGGTCGGCGGGCCAATTTCAGGACATGTTCGGAAAGGGGAACTTCTTTCTCGAGATACAGGACCATGGACTTGAGCCGGACAAGGCAGTGTGCGATGCGCTGTTCAAGATGGAGCGGGAGATCGATATTCCGCTGATCGCAACCAATGACAGCCATTACGTCGCGCATGATGACAGTCGCGCTCACGAGATCCTGCTCTGCGTCCAAACGGCCGGATCGATGAATGATCCGAAGCGGTTCAAGTTCGATACGCAGGAGTTTTACATCAAGAGTGCGGAGGAGATGCACCGCACCTTTCAGCACGCCCCCGAAGTTTGCACGCGGACAATGCAGTTTGTCGACCGGTGCAATCTGAAGATGTCGAAGGTCAAGAATCCGTTTCCGGACTTCATTGTTCCTGAAGGCGAAACGCTTGAGACGTACTTCGAACAGATCTGCCGCGAGGGCCTGAAAAAGCGGCTGACAACGGCCTATGCCCAGCTGGTAGCGCGCGGTCTGCAGAAGAAGACCATCGACGACTACCATGCGCGACTAAATCGGGAGATTGAGTGCATCAAGCAGATGAAGTTTCCCGGCTACTTCATGATCGTCTGGGATTTCATCCGCTACGCGCGGGAACAGAATATTCCGGTTGGTCCGGGCCGTGGCTCAGCGGCCGGCTCGCTTGTCGCGTACGTGATGGAGATTACGGATGTCGATCCACTGCAGAACGAGCTGTTGTTCGAACGCTTTCTGAATCCGGAGCGGGTATCGATGCCGGATATCGACATTGACTTTTGTATGAACCGACGCGGCGAGGTGATCGAGTATGTGCGCCGGAAGTACGGTGTCGACCAGGTCGCGCAAATCATCACGTTCAACACGATGGCTGCAAAAGCCGCCATCAAAGACGTTGGACGAGCGCTGGACATGCCGTACGGCGAGGTGGACCGAATTGCCAAGATGATTCCGCCGACGATCGGAATCACGATCGAGCAGGCGCTGAAGGACTCGACGATTCTGAGCACAGCATACGAGAGCGATGGAAAGATCAAGGAGGTCATCGATGCGGCGATTCGCTTGGAGGGCCTGGTTCGAGGCGCTGGGGTCCATGCCGCTGGCGTAGTGATTGCGCCGCAACCGCTGACCGAACTGGTGCCGGTGACACGCACCAAAGAGCAGGCGATTGTCACGGCGTATGACATGAAAGCCGTTGAGAAGATGGGTCTGCTCAAGATGGATTTTCTTGGGTTGACAACATTGACCGTCATCGACGATTGCCTGAAGCTGATCAAGCAGAACCGCGGGGAGTCGGTGGATATGGCGATGGTGCCGCTCGATGACGAGAAGACCTACGAGCAGGTCTTCCATCGCGCGCTTACCTCCGGTGTCTTCCAGTTTGAGTCCGGTGGCATGCGGGACGTGCTGCGGCGGTATAAACCGACAAGTGTTGAAGACCTTACAGCGTTGAACGCGCTCTATCGCCCCGGCCCGATTCAGGGTGGAATGATCGACGACTTCATCGAACGCAAGTGGGGCCGGCGTGTGGTCGACTATCTGCTGCCGGAGCTTGAGATGCTGCTGAAGGAGACGCTGGGCGTAATCGTCTACCAGGAGCAGGTAATGCAGATTGCAAACGTGCTCGCCGGCTACTCGCTGGGTGACTCTGATCTGCTGCGGCGCGCGATGGGCAAGAAAGATCCAGCGGAGATGGGAAAGCAGCGAGATCGCTTCATGGCGGGTGCTGCGGAGCGACGACACCCGAAGGAGATGGCGGGAAAGATCTTCGATCTGATGGCGCAGTTCGCTGGCTATGGTTTTAATAAATCGCATTCGGCGGCGTACGCTCTGCTCGCGTATCACACGGCATGGCTCAAGACACACTACCCGGTGGAGTTCATGGCAGCGTTGCTGACAAGTGAGACCTCCAAACCGGAGAATGTGGTGAAGTACATCTCGGAGTGCCGCGAGATGGAGATCCCTGTTCTGCCGCCGAACGTACAGACCTCATACGCGAACTTCACGCCTACTGGCGACTCGATCGGTTTTGGACTTGCTGCGATTAAGAATGTGGGCCATAACGCTATCGATTCCATTCTTGCTGTGCGGTCGGCCGCCCTGGGAAGCAAGGCGAGCTTCACCAGCCTTTGGGACTTCTGTGAGCAGGTTGAGTTACGGCTGCTGAACAAACGCGTGCTGGAATCGCTGATCAAAGCCGGAGCAATGGATTCACTCGGCAAGCGGGCACAGCTGATGGCTGGGCTGGATAAGGCCATGGAGCGCGCACAGAAGGCGCAACGGGATATGGCTGCAGGACAAAGTGGGTTGTTCGGCATTTTCGACGATGGGCCGGCACCGGTGAGCGCTGCCGACCCGCTGCCCCAGGTGCCCGAATGGGATGAGCACACGCGGCTTCAGAACGAAAAGGAGGTGCTCGGATTCTTTGTTTCAGGGCATCCCCTCGATAAATATCGAGAGAAGTTACGAAATATGAAGGTGGTCGATACAGCCACGGCGTGCGAGATGAAGCCCGAGCCGCAGGTCTTTCGTCGAGGTCGCGACGAGGCGTCTCAGAATGAGATTGCGATCGCTGGCGTGATCACCGGACTCAAGGTCGCGAAGTCGAAACGTTCCGGCGAGATGTACGCGCAGGCGTGTCTTGAAGACACGATCGGCAAGATCGACATTATCGCGTTTCCACAAAGCTACGAGAAGCTCGCAGAGCGATTGAAGATCGATGTGCCAGTTGTGATTCGGGGCGTGCTGCGAGGGGAAGAAGATGCTGCTCCGAAGCTCGCGGTGTCGAGCATTCAAGCGCTCGAAGATGTGAAGCTGAAGCTGCCGGAGTCGCTTCGCATCAAAGTTCCGCTGCACCATCCTGACGCGGCGCTGTTGGATAAGCTGCTAGCGGTCTTCCTGGAGACACCGGGAAATGGGAAGCTCCTGCTCGATCTTGAAGAGCCCGGTGAGTTCTGCGCCGTGCTCGAGCCGCAGAACGTAATGGTCGCTGCGGATCGCCTCTTTATTGATCGCATTGAGGAGCTTGTGGGGCGGGGAGGAGTTCGTGTTATCGACTGAAGCGCGAGCCTTAGTTGCAGCGTCAATATAGGTAAGTCGGGCATCAGGGGAGCGCTCGGGCGAATCACTTCATCTACAATTGGCGGTATCCACCAAGGTGAACATGCCCGATCAGGATCGTAGACCAGCAGCAAGCGCTTCGGCGATATCTCCCGTTGTGCCGGAGGCTTGGCGTAGGACGGAGATCGCTCGAGATCCTCAACGCCCTTACCCTATGGACTTCGTTGAAGCGCTTTTTACCGAGTACAACGAGATCCATGGCGACCGCGCGTTTGGCGATGACGCCGCGCTTGCCTGCGGCATGGCGCATCTCGATGAGCGCCCTGTGCTTGTGGTCGCAAATCTCAAAGGGCGGACGCTCAAGGAGCGCGTTGCCCGTCGCTTCGGCAGCCCGGATCCTGAGGGGTACCGGAAGGCATTACGGGCGATGAAGATCGCGGAGAAGTTCGGGCATCCCATCTTTACGTTTATCGATCTGGCGGGCGCGAACCCGGGTATTGGTGCTGAGGAACGTGGCCAGGGCGAGGCGATTGCCCGCAACCTGCTTGAAATGTCTCGAATGCGGGTTCCGGTTATCGCTACGATTACTGGTGAAGGAGGATCAGGCGGAGCCCTGGCGTTGGCTGTTGCGGATCGCGTACTGATGCTTGAAAACGCAATCTATTCGGTGATCTCGCCTGAGGGATGCGCGTCCATCATGTGGAAGGATGCGTCGAAGCGGCAACAGGCCGCGGCGGCGTTGAAATATACCTCTCGCGACACGGAGCAGATGGGATGTGTTGATGAAGTCGTGAGGGAGCCGGATGGTGGCTCGCAAGCGGATCCGGCGTTAGCTGCTGTCCTGCTGGGCGAAAGTCTGCGGCGAAATTTAGCAGAGCTGCTCGCGATGACCGATGAGATCCGGCGCGAACGCAGGTATGAGAAATTTCGTAACATCGCACAGTTTTATGTAACGGCCTGAACGGCCCGGGAGTGCTCTCCATTTGTTTGCTTCGAACCCAAACGCCAGACCTCAACGAAAACCTCCAGGCGGGGTCGCTGTCACATTCCTGGGCCTGCTTTGGTGGGGTATCTGCAGAGAAGTCTCCGGAAGGGCTGCGACGGGATTACTCGGATCGGTTGCCGGGGGTGCGTTTGTTCCTCTTCTCTCCGCAATCTTCGTGCTGTTCCTCGTCGTTTTAGGATTATTTGCGCTTGAAATGCTTCGTGGGAAACGAGCTGGGTCGGCTCGTCAGGTGCTCTGTCTGCCCCGCCGGCCGACCGCGGCTCGCGAGTGGGGCGTCGGGGCAGCGATCGGATGGGCGGCCGTGGTCCTGGCTATTCTTCCCCTGGCCCTTGCCCGCGCACTTTACGTGCAGACATGGTTCGCTCCACGCGGAATTCTGGCTGCTGTTCTCTCGCTTGCCACGCTGGGACTCAGCACACTTACCACCGAAGCTGTTTTTCGGGGGTACGGCTTTCGTCGTCTCGAGTCCACGATTGGGCCGAATCGGGCGATGGTGCTGCTTTCGGCCATCTATGCTCTTATCGTCAGCTTTTCCCTGGGGAGTGCAACTGCCATCCTGATCAGCTTTCTTCTGGCGCTGCTGCTGGCCACCGCCTGGCGCCGGACTCACGCGCTTTGGCTGCCGTGGGGTCTGCACTTCACGTGGAGCGCCGCTCTTGGCGTCCTCTTCGGTCTACCCCTCTTCGGCGGAACGGAGCTTTCAACCGTTATTCAGGCTCAGGCGCAAGGCTCCGTACGCTTGACCGGCGCGGGGCTTGGGCCTATAGCGGCTCCATGGACAGGCTTCGTTCTCCTCGGTGCGATCGTTCTTCTCATCGTTGTGACCCGAGACTTCGCATGGGCGTACACGCATTCGCCGATCGTTGCCGGAGGTCACCCGATGGAGGTTGCGCCCTCCGCTGCTCACACAGCAATGGAGCAGACCGCACCGCCACCACCGTTAGTGCAGATCCTGCCTTCTACACCGCAAGTGAGGTCCCGTACAGACCCGCTACGGTGACGCCTGGACTTGCCGTCGTACTTCACTTCGCAAAAGTTTACCTGAGGCATCTTGCCAAAGCTTCCCCGAATGGAGCAGTCTAGGTTTATCCGAGGTTTGCGATGGCCTTTGGCGCACGCATCTTACTTATTTCCGCAGCTGTTCTCGTCGGTTTCCCGCCTATCTGCCCAGCTCAGGTGTTCGTGGTCGGGGAACACGCCGCGACAGCGGATGTCACTTCTGACTTCACGCCCACCAATGTGTCGCTTTCCTCGGACCACTTGACGGAGCGCGGTTCCCGCGATCTGGAACGGATGCTGGTCGCAGAACAGGGATTTGCGCACCGTGCGCTTCCGTTTGGAGCAGGGCTTACGTTGCAGGCTAACGGTTCGTTGACGCCGGGCGGGAAAGAATATCGTCACATGCTGTTTGAGAAGGGGCAGGCAGCCGGGCCGGGGGATCGTGTGCAGGTTACAGCGCTGGTGGTCAAGGCGGATCGACTGATTCTCGACCTCAACGGTGGTCCCTATGCCAAACATCGTTTTCTCAGCCATATTCAACTAAACAATTCAAATGTCGCCGCGCCGCAGGCGGAGGCTACTGGCGCACGTGTGACCCTCGTCTTTCCCCATGGGATTCCAGATGTCACTGCGCCCGAAGTGAAAGCATTGCTCGAGCCTGTGATTGACTTTGGCGTGAAGTCCACAGAGCAGGCGTACGCCGACACATTACCTCCTCCGCTGCGCCTCGCTATTGCCGCACACGAAGTGCTTGTTGGAATGAACCATCGCATGGTGTTGGCAGCACTCGGACAACCGGATAGCAAGGTACATGAACGGGCGGGAACTGACTCCAACGGATCTCATTATGAAGAGTGGATCTACGGGCACGTTCCGCAGACTGTCCGATTCGTACGGTTCGCGGGGGATCACGTCACTATGCTGGAGATTGCAGAGCTAGGCAAGCCCCTGCAAATCCATGACCGGGACGAGATGGGCGGCTTTACGCCACCCACGCCTACACGTGAGATCAAAATGGGCGACGTGGCAAAGGGCCCGGAGGATGGATCCGCTCCGGCGCCAAGTCTCCGCATGCCAGGAGAGCAGGAGGCTCCAGCGGCCCATAATCCCGGGCGTGTGCAGATGCCGCAGCCGTCTAAAGATCCGCCCACTCCCCCTCCACCAACGCAACCCTGAACTGATCGTCGGCAGGGAAGTAACGCACAGTACTCGTGTAAACTACGCTCTGGCGAGGTGATGCGCGGGGGGGTTTCTCCGCCTGCGCCAGTTCCAACCAAATATTCTGACCGCCGAGCCGTCAATGCGGTGTGCGACAGAGCAGCCCAGGAGACGCAAATTATGGCAAAGATCGCCAAAACGGGTGACCGCAAGAAGGTCATGGATACCAACAAGAGCACCGATTGTCCAAAGTGCTCGAAGCCTACCCGGATCGTTAAACGGGTGAAAGATCGCGAGCGCGGCACACCTGGTGGCGTTTATATCTCCTGTTCTGCGTGCGAGTTCTTCGAGAAGCTTTAGCTAACTGGACCCTGTTCGGCAACTCCATTCAGGGTCCAGCCTCCAGCGCACCTCGAAATTTGTGCTGTTGCGTCCGTTTAGGTATTTTGACCCGACGCTCGAAAGTTGTACCTTGCTGGGTAACCTGTCTCTTGACGATCCCTCTCTCCAGCCGGCAGACTTAATCGCTGGAAAGCAGGTTTTGTTTATGCAGACCGTCCCAACGGCAAGTGTCTCCCGCCGTAGTCACTCCGCCCTCCCGCACTTCGATCGCCCAACCTACCTGATGTGTCCACCCCACTGGTACGACGTGGATTACGTCATCAATCCATGGATGGCCGGGAACCTCCATCGGCCATCACGCGACCGGGCCTTTGCGCAGTGGCGCCAGCTTTTCGATGGCCTTCGGCAACACGCGGATATCCGCGTCCTTCATGCGGAACGTGGATGCCCGGACATGACCTTCATCGCCCATACAGCGCTTCTTCAGCACGGGGTTGCTGCACTTTCAAGCTTTGCACACTCCCAGCGGCAGCCGGAAGAAGCCCATCTTCAGCGGTGGTTAGAAGATACCGGCTTCCTGATCTGGGAGACGCCGCGAGAGACCGCCTTTGAAGGTGGGGGGGACGCCATCTTCGACGAGACTGGCCGTACCTTGTGGGTAGCGCATGGCGTACGCACGTGTGAACGCAGCCATAACCATCTTCAAGCCGCGTGGCACGTGCGAGTTGAACCGCTACACCTGACCGACCCGCGCTTTTACCATCTCGACACCTGCTTCACACCTCTCAGTGGCGGCTTCGTCTTGTACTACCCGGAGGCGTTCGATGACGCGTCTCGAAAGCAGATTGAAGCGGTTTACTCTCCGGAACATCGCATAATCGCGACTGAGGCGGAGGCGACGCAGTTTGCCTGCAACGTTATCAATATAGGAAAGACGATCCTTATGGGCGAGATCCAGGGAACCCTTGCAACTCGCTTACACACTCTGGGATTCGTGGTCCAGACCTTCCCGATGTCAGAGTTTTTGTGTGGCGGAGGATCTGTCCGATCGCTTGCGCTCCGTCTGAGTGACCCCAGCCTTCAGGCTTGAAGCAAGCTGATCAATCCAGGCCGCGAGCGATCTCGGCGACGATCGCCTCAGCTGCCTGCGCGGGATCTGCGGCGCGCGTGATCGGTCTACCAACGACCAGCAGGGAAGCTCCGGCACGGATCGCCTGCTCCGGCGTGGCGGTCCGGCGCTGATCATCCGCCGCGCTACCCACAGGTCGTACTCCCGGAACGATGAGCAGGGGGGCGCGACCAAACTGCTGGCGAAGAGTGGCGATTTCCAGCGGAGAAGCGACTAGACCTCTTAGCCCGCTCTGCAGCGCAAGGCTTGCCAGACGGACGACCTGTTCCTGGGCTGGATCTCGAATGCCGACTGATTGGAGCTGCAGTTCATCCATGCTGGTCAGCACGGTTACTCCCGCGAGCAACGGCGCCTGTAGCAGACCTCTTGCTGCGGCGGAGGCTGTTTCCAGCATCGCTGGTCCGCCACTTGCATGAAGGGTCAATATCTCTACGCCGAAGTCTCCGACTGAACGCACCGCAGCAGCTACGGTATTTGGGATGTCATGCAGCTTCAGATCGAGAAAGACACGAAACCCCATGTTCCGCAGCTTCCGAAGCAGATCTTTGCCTTCCGCGTAAAAAAGTTCCATGCCGACCTTAACCCATCGTGAGCGACCTTGCAGAAGTCCTGCGAGGTGGAGCGCCTCTGCCGTCGATCCAACATCAAGAGCAACCACCAGCCGATCCCGCGGGTCCTTAGAAACGAACTGACCTTCGTCTATGTCGGCTTGACGGACTGGGGGTGTGCTTATTTTCATGGGCACCTCACAACTCGCAACGAATCAGCGAAGCATAGCATCGTCTCCCCTTTCTTCGGGGGTGCTTGCTGCATTCGAAGCGCTGCATCCCTCATGCTATGGCTATGACCATCACTTCATCGCCCGGCCAACCACCTGTGGTGCTGAGCATCGCTGGATTCGATCCGTCGTCGGGCGCGGGCATCACCGCTGACTTGCAGGTCTTTGCCACTCACGGCCTCTTCGGCACAGCCTGCCCAACCGCGCTAACCGTGCAATCGACGGTAGGTGTCGCCAGGGTTCAGGTGATTGATCCGGAGCTGGTAAGGGAGATGCTGCAGCACCTTACGCGAGATATGCCACCTTCCGGGTTGAAGATCGGCATGTTGGGGAACGCTGCCATTGTTGAGGTTGTTGCTGATTTTGTCTGCTCGATCCGCGACCAGAAGGTAACGCCGCTGGTGATTGATCCGGTCTTGCGGTCGAGTTCGGGGAGATCTCTGTTGGACAAGGCTGGAACGGCTGCACTGCTTAACCGGCTTTTGCCGAACGCTACCTGCTTCACGCCAAACCGGGAAGAGCTTGCGATGCTTCTCGGGCGGGATCAGGTTTCCGGGGGTGATCTGCCGGCTGCTGCCATGGAGTTGCTTGAGCGCACAGGAGCAGAGAGTGTGATCGTGACAGATGGCGAGGCGGCTGTGCCGACAGACCTTCTCGTGCGCCGAAAGCGCGAGCCAATCTGGGTACAAGGCGATCGGATCGTCACGTCGGCGACGCACGGAACGGGATGCGCCTTTTCAAGCTCACTCCTGAGCAGGCTGGTGCTCGGGGATGACCTCTTCACTGCGGCGGTTGCCGCTAAATCGTTTGTAGAGCATAGCTTGCGCACTGCGCCAACTCTCGGTGCTGGCAAGGGGCCGATGAAGCTGAGTGGGCTTCCTTATGCCATCAGGTAACAGCAGCAAGGGAGAAGGTGATAGAACCCGGTTCAACTTCTCACGTCCCTTGCCGATAAAGCCAACAGCACAGGAGACGAATACTGATGTTAATGCCTACCTTCCTCCGGTCGTACCGACGCCCAAATCATGCGCTGCTCCAACTATTTACCGGACATAATCGTAGTCCATTCCGCCATCTTGAAACACGTGTGGTTGCAAAGCGGCTTGATCGGCAGAGTGGGCGAGCGATCGAATGCCTCGCACACGCGATCGAGTACCTGGAGGACACAAAACCCTTCTCAGCCGAAGCCACGCCACGTCTCGAAGCGATCAATGAAGCGTTGGCGATCTTGAAGGCGCGCAATCGAGACATCTTCTTCTCGTGCTCGACACACAACCAACGGAACGTCACCAATGCGTGGACTGATACGCTAAGTCTTGAGCATGACGATCACATTCAATGGACAAATAGTTGAGGCAGGGGCCCAGAGCGGGCTGGGATTGCAGACGTTTCTAGAGGACCGGGGCTTGAAGATCGACCGCATCGCAGTCGAGTACAACGGTGAGATCGTTCCTCGCAGCCGCTGGCAGGAGGTGACGCTCAAGGTAGGAGATCGTCTCGAAGTTGTTCATTTCGTTGGGGGTGGGTACCGGTAAGGTCGTGCAGGAGCTGTTCCCATCGATCCCCGTAGTCGCCCCAGCCGCCAAGGTGCCGGACGCGTTGGAGGGCTGCCTCGCTCATCTGCTGTTGCAGGGAAGGATTGTCGGCGAGACGCTGCATGCGCTCGGTAAGCGCCTCAGGATCCCTGATCGGCACAATAAATCCTTCAACACCGTCGGTGAAGAGGTCTCCCGCACCGGTATTTGTGGAGGCAATCACTGGGCAACCGCACGCCAGCGCCTGCCCTTGGACCAGTGCCAGGCCTTCCTCAATGCTAGGCAGAACCATAACGTGACTAAGGTTCATCAGATCGATGAGGCGCGACTGTGAAACGGAGCCTAGGTACTCAACATCGGCTTGTGGAAGTTGGGAGAGAAGGCCTTTGATCTCGTTTTGGATAGTGCCTGCGACTCTGAGGCGCTTGCCGGGATGACGGAGGGCGGCGAAGGCTTGTAGCAGGTATGGGAAGCCCTTGCGCAGACCGACACCTCCTGCAAACAGGACTTCGAAGCTGCCTGCGGGTGCAGCAGATGTCTTCGTAAACTGTTCCAGGCGTACACCATATGGGATGATGTGAACCTTCTTCTCTGGAATGCCCATGGCCAAAAAGGAGCGCGCGGCGAAGCTTGAGGGCACGGTAATTGCATCGGCACGAGCGTAGATTTCCTCCTCGCGAAGAGTATCTCGTTCATCTGATTGGGGTTTGGGGACGGGCCAGCGGCAGTGTTCTTCCTGGAGGATGGTTTCCTGGAAGCGCTGGTGGGAGGACCCGCGGTCGCAGATGAAGACGCCGCCGTGGCTCTGGACTTGCTGGCCGGCTTGGAGGCTGGAGCCCGAGAGGGCAATGAGGGCGTCGGGTTTCCGCTCGTTTTGGAGCTGGTGGGTGACGAAGCGATCGAAGGTGAGGGCGTTTGCGTAACCTATTGCATTGATGAGCCATGCGGGCTCGAAGTGAGCGCGGCGGGAAAGCATTTCGGGGGTGTGGACCCAGGGAAAGGTGCGGACGCGATCTTTTGGAATGCCTTCGCGCTTGAGGCGGCGCCAGGGGAAGGTGGAGTAGATGCGCTCGAGGTGGCCGCGATACAGCAGCTCGCGGGCGAGTTCGAAATGATGAAAGACCCCGAAGGTGGTCTGAATAATGCGCATAAGAGAGCGTACTTGGTCGAGGTGCAGCGGTGTTTCGTTAAGGTTAGAGGCTGTTTCGCCGAGGTTTTTTGGGCGAGTCGATTTTGGGTCGCCGGAGGCTTGAAGCTACACCGGTTTGAGGCCGAGCCATCGCTGGGCCGAGGGTAGTCGGCGGAGGAGGAAGCGCTCGACGATGAGGACTGCCGCGAGAGAGAGGCCGAGCATGGGGAGATAGACGGCGAAGCCGAGGATGAGGGCTGCGAGGCTCCAAGAGAAGTTCGGTGAACGATTCAGGAGAGGAGCACCGAGGACGCCGATGGCACGACGCCTCCACCAAAGGACGACGGCACTGACACTGAGGAGGACAAGGCCGATTGCGGTGAAGAGGCCGAGCAGCTGGTTAAGTAGGCCGAAGAGCTGACCTTCGTGGGCGGCGACGCCGATGCCGACTAGCCGATCTACTGCGCCACGCTGGCCGAAGTCTTCCCGGCGGAGGATGGCGCCGGTTCTGGCATCGAGGGTCAGGGTTGAGCGGAGAGGCCGGTTGGCAGCGTCGGATCTGACGATCCAGGGGCCGCCCTGGACTTGTGGCGGCGAGATGAGGACCGGGTCGGCAAGCGCCAACGGGGTGACGACGGCGATCATTCGGTCGAGAGGAGTGTAGGCGCCTGGACCAGAGGGAAGGTGGGGGCCGGAGTGCCCCGTCACCGATGGATTCATATCCGTGTGATCCATCTCCGTGTGATCCATTGGCGCGTGGTCCGTCGTCGATTGGTTCGTTGACGACTGATCCATTGTCGATGCGTGGTCCATCGACATGGCGGCCATGCTGTTGGCGTTCATGGCGAGGCGATCGGCGATCTCGGAGGAGCGACCGGTGGACCAGTCCTGCCGGACGAGTTTGGTTCCGGTAAGGGCGCGTGCGGCTTTGAGGTAGGAGCCCCAGCCGCTCGCCCAGGGAAGACCGGTGATCAAGAGAAAGAGGGCGAAGGCGGAGACCCAGACACCGGTCACGGCATGAAGATCTCGCCAGAAGATACGTTGACCGCTGCGAAGGCGGAGATAGAGGACACCGGCGAGCATCTCCGTCTGGCGCGGCCACCAGAGATAGAGGCCGGTGAGGATCATGACGATGGCCCAGGAGGCGGCGAGTTCGACGATGCGTGAGCCGGTGTCGCCCAGGAGCAGCTCTCCGTGGAGGCGGAAGACGATGCGCATGGGCCGCCGGTCTTCCGCGACGATGTGGAGGACCTGCAGGGTCTGGGGATGGACGTAGACGCGGAACTCGGTGGCTTCGCGACCGACGATGACGCGGGAGGCGGAGATGGCCGAGCGCGGAAGCTCGAAGAAGTGCAGGGAGGAGCCGGGCACAGCGGCGAGGGCTGCCTGGACCTGCGCCTCCGCGGTCGCACGCGGACCGACGATGCGGAGGCTGTCGTACGGGCGGTCGAGCCAACGTTCGATCTGCGGCTTGAAGAGATAGACCGAGCCGGTGACGGAGAGCCAGATGACGAACGGGATGCAGAAGAGGCCGGCGTAGAAGTGCCAGCGCCAGACGGTGCGATAGTTCAGCCAGGAGGATCGATCGGGAGTGAGTTGCATTAGAACTTCACACGGACGCCGCCGACGGAGGATCGCGGTGTGCCGGCGTAGATGGTTCCGGTTACTGTGGCGAGGATGGCCGCACTGTTCTCGTTACCAGAGGTGGCATTGAGAGAGTTGGTGAGATTGCCGGCGGAGGCGATGTAGGTGCGGTTGGCGAGGTTCTGGATGTCGAAGAAGAAGCGCAGACGGGACACTGCACCGTGGCCTGCCGGCGGATCGTAGTGGGTGCTGAGATTGAGCAGGGTATAGCCGGATGCGCTGAGGAGGTTGGCGTTGTCGAGCAGGTAGGTGTCTCGCCAGTTGGTCTCGAGGAAGGCGCCGAGACCATGAAGGTGGCCGGTGGGCTGATCGTAAATGATGCGGGCGTTGAGGAAGTTGGGAACGATGCCGGGGATTTTGCGGCCGGAGCGGTCGAAGGTTCCGGTCTGTGTGCCGGTGGTCAGGGTTTCGCGGTAGGTGGTGTAGATCTGGTTGTCGAGCAGGTACGAGGACCGGAGGCGGAGGCCGGCGAGAGCGAAGGGGAGCGGGTGCCAGTCCAGGCCGGCTTCGACGCCGCGATGCCTGGAGGAAGGGGCGTTGAAGGTGTAGCTCTGGAGGTTGACACCGGCGGACTGGGTGACCATCTCGTTGCTGAAACCCTCGAAGAAGCCGGTGAGGGAGGCCTGGAGTCTGGACCCGAGAGAGAGATCGGCACCGAGATCGACGCCCGATGTTGCGTTGTGTTTGAGGGTCACGTTGTTGCCGAAGGCACCGGCGGCGTTGGTGAAGAGCTGCGTGGCTTGCGGGGTTCCGTAGCCGGTGCCGAGGCGGACGTGCAGGCGCCAGGCGTCGGTTGGATGGAACTGGAGGGAGACCTCGGGAGCGACGTTGACGAAGGTGCGATCGGCGGAGACGGGCGAGATGACCGGCGCGCCGGTGACCGGGTAGCTGAAGTTGTTGGCGAGAGCGTTGAGGCCCGTGAACTCCATGCCGAGCCCGCCAACGAGCGTCCATCGCTCGCCGAGGGCGAGTTCAGCTCGGCCGCGGCCGCCAGTGTTGAGGTGCTTGCCGACGACGGTCTGGGTCTGGCCGCCGAGAGCGGCGTGACCACCGGGGACGAGATTGGCGCTTTCGGAGTTGATGTTTTCGTAGTTGAAGAAGCCGCCGCCGAAGATCGTGGAGGCGTGACCAAAGAGGCTGCCCCGGCGGAGGAGATCGCTGACGACGTTGAAGGAGGGAAGGGTGCCGCGATAGGTGGTGGAACTGGTGGGCTGGTTGGCGTCGCGATTATCGAAGACGAACTGGGATCGCCAGGTGGTGGTGTTGGTGAGGTCGCGCTCGTAGCGGGCGGCGGCGATGGTGCGGCGATCGTATCGGCCAAGGCCAGCCTGAGCGGCGGTGAGGGATTGCCGGGCTCCGTTGAAGCCGTTGGTGAAGACGCTGACTGTTCCGCAGCCGGATGCGGCGGTGGCGGCTGACCTGCAGCCGAGTTGGAGGGGGTTGCGGTGAAACTGCGCGACCGAAAGGCGGAGAGAAAGATCGGTATCGAGATCGTTGTTGATGAACTTGAGGGTGAAGCGGTCTTTGGGGGTAACGGCGAAGCTGGCGAGGAGGTTTCCGGTGACGGTGTTGAAGTGGTTGTTGGCGGTGGCCTGATCGGCGCGAACGTTGCTGAGGAAGGCAGCGACCTGATAGTGATCGGTGCCGGTGCCGAAGGTGATGAAGTCGTTGCTGTAGTTGAAGCTGCCGAAATCGGCGCCGATCTCGAGGCCGGCGATCTCGCTGCCGGTGCGGGTGTGGAAGTTGATGGCGCCGCCGGTGGCATAGTTGCCGAAGAGGGCGGAGGAGGGGCCCTGGAGGACGTCGATGCTGCTGTAGGTGTGGGGGTCGGTGAGGTCGGTTCGGGCGAGGCCGTCGGGCTGGGTAACAGGGAAGCCGTCTTCCAAGACCTGGACGTTGCGGACGCCGTAGGTCTGGCGATCGTTTGAGCCGCGGACGGAGAGGGCGACATCGCGGGGGCCGTTGCCCTGGACGAAGGTGACGCCGGGAACGAGCGCTAGGACGTCGGCGATGGTGGTGGCGGGAGTGTTTTTGAAGTCTTCACGGCTGACTGTATTGCGGGTCTGGCCGGAGGGGGATTCGGTGATGAGCGAGGACTGACCGGTGACGGTTACAGATTGGGCGAGGGAGGCGACGGCGAGAGGAAGGGTGAGGGAGAGGGCGGCGCCAGGCTCGAGATCGGCGACTTGTCGGAGGTCGCGAAAGCCGGGGTGCTGGACGCGGATCTCGTACCGGCCGGGCGGGAGGTTGGCGAGGTTGAAGCGGCCTTGCGGATCGGAGGTGAGGCGGACGTCTAGGGAACCGATCTGCTGGCGGGCTTCGAGGTGAGCGCCGACGACGGCGGCTCCGGCGGGGTCGACGATCTGGCCGGTGAGGGTGGCAGGCGCGGAGGTCTGGGCGGCGGCGGAGAGACACAGAGACGCGACGGCGCAGAGGCCGAGGCAGGCAGGTCTGGAAGGGGGCATGGAGGTCCTCTCGGGGAGAGACAGGGCAAGCGCCGCGCGGTTCTCCGGAGATCTGGGAGACGGGGCGGGCGGGTGTTACCACTACTTACAGGAGGGTATTAGAGGAGGGAAGTGTACGGCGGGCCGCGCTTCTGGCGCGAGCGATCCTGCGCGATGCGGCGCTTGCATTCAGTCTGGACGGTGCCAGTGGGATGGCTGAGGAGGGCGGTGGCGACGGAGACAGAGACGGGGTCGGCGAGGAGATTGGGGTGCGTTGCGGCGACTATGCCGGGGTAGCTGGGGCATGTCTCGGAGACGGTGCTGACGGTGGACTGGTGCGACTGCGAGGCTTGGAGATGATCGGCGAGGCGCATGGCACAGTGGTGCTTGCCGGATTTTCGGCAGCAGACTGGCAGGCTGGCGTCCTCGGCCGCTCCCTGAGCGAGGAGAGGAGTGAGGAAGGGCAGGCCGATGATGGCCAGCAACAGGATGGAAAGAAGTCTGCGCAAGTGCGGTTATTGGAACATTGTCGCGGCGGTTCAGCAATATGGGACGGCAAACGGTTTTGTTGGCATGGACGCGGGTCAGAGGAGCTACGGCAATGCAGGGAGGAGTTGGCGGGGTAGATTGGGGCCTTCCCAGAGAAGCAGGGGTGAGCCTGCCGGGGCGGAAGCAGGGAGGTCGGCGTTGTCGAGGGAGGTGTCGCGGGTGACGGTGAGGTGGTGCACGCCTTTGCGGAGAACGAGACTCTGGCGAACGGGCTGGACGGCATTTCCGGGGGCGCCGCAGACCTGCGGGCGACTTTTGGGTGTGGTCGCGGGAGAGCCGGCGTCAACCGAGAAGCCGCCGGTGGTGCTGGTAAGCAGGGTGATGGTGTAGCCGCCGTCAGCTGGAACGAGGAAGTTACGGGTATCGGATCGCGGCTGCGGGGATGGGGTGGGCGGGTTGAGAGGGGAAGCGCTGGAGGAGACGGGTCTTCCGCCGGCGAGGACGATCGACTGGCTGCTCCAGGCCTGGGTGCCGGCTTTCGATCGGAGGTGAAGAAGCACACGAAAGCGGCCGGAGCCGTCGAGGAGGGTGCCGCGGGCGTCTGGAAAGCGATGCTGAACGACGTTGCCATCGGCGTGGGAGCCGTCGCCGAAGATCCACTCGAAGTGGATGTCAGGGGATGGCGGAACGGTGGCGGTGAAGGTGATGGATTGCAAGGGCTTCAGAATGCCCGCGGTGTAGGTGAAGGCGGCGTCAAGGGATGCGGGTGCTTCGGTGGGGGCCGGCGCGTCTTGCTGAACATCGACGGGTGCCGGGTTGAAGCCCTGGAGGGAGGTGTCCTGGAGATGGACGCCGGCGACGTCGCCCTTGATGACCGAGGGAACCATGGCGGGGCCGTCCATGGCCCAGACCTCCGCGAAGGAGATGTCGCGAACTTGCGGTGCGGGTTGGCGAAGCTGGAAGAGCGAGTACCAGTCTTCGAGGCGGATGTCGCGGAAGGTGTAGCCGGTGTGACGGCCGTGGCCGTCGGGATCGGCCCAGAGCTCGAAGAAGGCGAAGGGGACTTTGCAGGCGCCGAAGCCGGTATGGATGACGTCTATGTCGCGCATGGTGAAGTGAGCGCTGTTGAAGGTCTTTTGCGGCCAGCCGACGCGGATGGTGTTGGAGACACTGGTTGAGGCGATGGTGTCTTCGATGGTGATGTTGGTGACGTCGTGCCCGGGCTGCTTGAGGAGGGCGAGATCGTAGCCTTCCCAGTTGCCCTGGAGGGCGAAGACATCATCGGAGGCGCGGAAAAAGCTGTTTTGGACGGTGGTGTCTCCGCCGCCGAGCCAGTCCAATCCATCCTGGTTGGCGTCGTTCGGGTTTCCGCCGATCACCTTGATGTTGAAGAAACCGATATGGCGGGAGTCGCGCATCTGGACCTGCCAGCTGCGGCTGCGCGTGATGCAGGTAATGCCGTCGATCTCGATGTTGTGGGCGTTATCCATGACGATGCAATGCCAGTTGGGTTTGTGCATCCAGCCTTCGTCGGCGTGGGGATTCTGGGGGCCGTCGTAGATAACGGTGCCGCGACCGAAGATGCGAACGTCTTTGACTTGCCAGAGGTTGACAGAACCGAAGACAACGGCGCCACCGTCGAGATAGATCTGGTCGCCGGTATGGGCGTCAATGTTTTCGTGATGGATGCCGGGGCCGATGTAGCGGATGGCGGGGTTGGCGCGGAGGTCGGGCGGAGATTCACGTTCGTTGGCGAAGAGGAAGAGCATGTCGCCGTCCGCGAAGTGATCGCCGGGACGGGCGATTGTGAGCTTCTGTGGTCCACGGAGAGGAAAGGTGATGGTTGCGCCAAAGCGGACCGGGCGGATGCCCAGGCGCATGGGCTGGATCTCGACGCCTCGATCCCAGAAGTGGGGATCCTCGGCGGTGACGGAGACGGTGACCGGGCCATTGATGTCGAAGTTGAGGAGATAGTAGCCGGTCGCAGCATGGAGGACGTCTGCCGAATGCCCGTTGATCCGGACTCGGAAGTGCGTGGAGCGAACCTCGGCCGGGAGGGAGAAGATTTTGACAGAGGTGGATGGAACGGCAGCGTGAAGTGGCAGGCGGACGGAGAGGAGGAGGACAGCGGCGATCAAACGGTACAGGGACGAAGGGAAGAGACGAGGCAAAGAGGGAACCTTTCTGGTGTCTTGGTACGGTCTCTGAGACTTGCACGCGTATGGGAGGCGCCGTAGGCGGAACAGGCCGTCCGGAAGCGTTCGAACAACTCACTGTACTCTCCGATATCAGGATGTACGTGCCGGCCACACGACCTGCCTGCCGCTCTGGGGAATGTCGCTAGCTGATACCCCTGGGCCTCGATACCACTACTCAACTCAGTCTCGCCACGAGTATCGTGGTCTCCATGCGCCCACGCACTTCCATCCTCGCCGCCGCAATCCTGCTCACCGCGCTGCCCGCCCTCACCCAAGTTCCCAACACTCTTACCCTCCAAGAAAAAGCTGGGGGCTGGCACCTCCTCTTTGACGGGAAAACAAGCTCGGGCTGGCACAGCACCCACGGCCCCGATTTCCCCGCGACGGGATGGGAGGTCAAGGACGATCTCCTATCAGTTACCGAGCACGGCGGCGAAGAGGGGGGCAATGCCGGCGACATCCTCACGACCCGCAAGTACGCCAACTTCGAGCTCTCCGTCGACTTCCGCATCACCCCTGGCGCCAACTCCGGCATCAAGTATTTCGTCGATCCTGCCTTCACGGCTGGCCACGAAGTTCACGGTTCCGATGTCGGCTTCGAGTACCAGATCCTGGATGACGCCCTCCACCCTGACGCCAAGAAAGGTCACGACGGGAACCGCACCGTAGCCTCCCTCTACGACATGATACCCGCAGCGAAATCGAAACTCGTCAAGCCTTTAGGCCAGTGGAACACCGCCCGCATCGTCATCCGCGGAACCCATGGCGAGCACTGGCTCAACGGCGTCAGGGTCCTCGAGTACAACCGCACGACCCCCGAGTTCCGCGCCATCGTCGCCGCCAGCAAGTTCCACGTCTACCCCCACTTTGGCGAAGAAAACGACGGTTACCTTCTGCTCCAGGACCACGGCTTTCCCGTCTCCTTCCGCAACATCAAGATCCGCGAACTTCCACCTACGCCACCCAAATAGCCCAACACGCAGCCCGCGCCCCAACCATAGGACGCCGCTAATCTGTCGCCTTCAAATCCCCAGCGATAGCGACGGGCAGCGACACGTTAGCTTTGCAGAGCTACGACATCAGCTGCTTTGTTCCTGTCAAATTCTGTTGGAGCCAAGTTGATTTGTCTCTACTTCTGCCAAGTAGAAGTGTCAGTCTAACTTCCTTTTTCTTCCTCCTCGTCGTCGTGCGGTGGGGATGTGGGAACCGCCGTTCTTTGGCGGTTTCCAAGGTCTGTGGGAAGGGTGGGAGACGGACAGCTTTATCGTCCGTCTTCCATGCTTTCCATCAGACCGGCATCTCCACCGCTTTTGTCGCGAGCGGTTTTTCGACGTAATTTGGTCCATAGACCTGGCGAGGACGCTTCTGGTAGCCGGTCTTTTCGCTGTTGGTCAGCACTTTGGTCTCACGCTTGAGGTCCTGCTGTGCCTTCACGATCAGGAGAGCATGTCCGAGCCGTTTGTTCTCGACGATCCCGGTGTGGCTGACACGCTGATCCTTGCTGAAGATGCGATAGGGAAGAGAGACGCCCTTCCAGCGCAGTTCCATCGGCCTGTCTGGATAGTCATATAGCTCGACGTACTTGCCGGCCAGTTCTTCTGTAACTTCGTTTCTGTCCAGGATGATCTGCTTGCGGTCATACGACAGCGTGAGTTGAGCACCAACGTAGCGCTGTTCGCGATGGCACAGGATCTCCATCAGGCGTGACGCAGGCACGTTCAACGTGCGGTGCAGGTTCTCGGGCTTGGAAGCGCGTACAGAGAAGCGTTCGTTGAACCGCTCGACGAACGAAGGCAGGAAGGCGTTGCCGGCTTCGATGCCCGTCACGCCCGCAAGCCTAAGCTCCTTCACCAAACGGTCTTGAAGCGTGCGATTGGCCCGCTCCACGCGGCCCTTCGCCTGGCTTGAGTTGGCGCAGATGATCTCGATGTTCAGTTCCGCCAGCGCACGTCCGAACTGCGTCATACCTGCGCCACCCTTCGCATCCCGGTTGATCCGGAACACGGTGTGCTTATCCGAGTAGAAGGCAACAGGGCAGCCGTGAGCGTCAAGATATCCGCGCAGGCAGTCGAAGTAGGAAGATGTGCTCTCGCTGGGCACGAAGCGCAGCTGCATCAGCTTGCCGGTGGCATCATCAATGAACACCAGCAACGAACAGGCTGCGCCACGCTCCTCGAACCAGCGATGATCGCTGCCGTCGATCTGGATCA